>Ga0207713_1000042_pt1 | contig 242199 bp, 196 predicted proteins | sample KBSS64metaG_FD_184404 | JGI IMG/M metagenome (GOLD analysis project Ga0207713, IMG submission 184404) | Switchgrass rhizosphere microbial communities from Kellogg Biological Station, Michigan, USA - KBS S6-4 metaG (SPAdes) (version 2) | ecosystem: Host-associated > Plants > Roots > Rhizosphere... | reverse complement strand
CTAAGGGAGTACACCTCAAAAGGGTGTCGGGGGTTCGAATCCCCCGTTCTCCGCCATTATTTGCGTAGTACGTTGTAATCTGGCTTCTTCGGTAAGTTGTTGAATTTACTAGAAAAAGTGATTGACAAAGAGATTCAACGGCCTATAATGCGCGGCAACAAATGCACTCGTAGCTCAGCTGGATAGAGTACTCGGCTACGAACCGAGCGGTCACAGGTTCGAATCCTGTCGAGTGCACCATTTAAGCGTTGTTTGTAGTGATACAGATAACTGCTTTAAGAAAGAGCCTGGCTTCAACAGGTCTTCGGAAGCACCACTCACTTTCAGAAGTAAAATGCAGTAACCAGTGGTGATCTGGTTTAACAAGCGCCACTTGCACTCGTAGCTCAGCTGGATAGAGTACTCGGCTACGAACCGAGCGGTCACAGGTTCGAATCCTGTCGAGTGCACCATAAATCAGAAGGCCCGCATGAAAATGCGGGCCTTTTGTCTTTCTAGCGTTCGGACTTTTGTTGCCTGCCTTTCACGCAACCGTGCTCATCGAACGACACCTGCCGGCTTTTCCCTTTCTTCTCCTCGTACACATACCGTACCTCGCCGTTGCGGCTCACGACCTTGTCCGGTCTACCCAGTAGGCTTTCCACGTCCCGTTTGGTCATGCCGGCGGGGGTCTGGTAATTGATGATCGCCTTGCGTCGCTGTTCGGCGCTCAGCACGTTGCCGCAGCCATCGTCTCGCTGGCCGACGATCACCAGCTCCTGATTGCCACCGACCCTCGCACTTTGCGCAGGCAGAGCAGGGCTGGGTGCTATCGTTCCTGGTGGGGCGTTGTAAGCGTCCTGCAATTGCATGCTGTGACCAGGCGGGCAACCGAGGGTGGTGAAGGTGATATTTCCGCTTTGGTCGGTGCAGCGCTGCACGCTGTTCGCCCATATGGGCACAGGGATGAAAAACAGGGCAGCAATAATGGCTTTTTGAATGTCCAATGGCACAGGCGCGCCCTCCTTGACGGGGTCAGCGCAGCCTAGCCAGATGATTATTCGAGGGCGAGCGTGTTTTCTTCACCGGATGTGACGTCCCAGGATAGAGAGACTCATCCCGCGGTCAGCATTGCGTTGCAAGCGCTTGTTCCGTGTTGAATTTTTAACGTGCAGCCTCGACAAGCGGTGTATGATTGCGCCCGTCAGCCCCGCCGGGGCTTGTGGAATACCTCCATGGACTTACCCAGTAGCAACTTAAATCCAAGCTGTACCAATCAAGAATCGACTGATTGATCTTCCGGCGTGTTCCACTGCTGGGAGTGGAGTTCGCCTATGACTGAAATCGAAGTAAAAAAGACGCAGGAAAGCCTGCAGGATCGCCTTGCTCAAGTAGTCGATCTGCTGCAGCGCCAGCGTGTCGTCGAAGATCTGACCCATCGCCAGGAAGGTCAGCATCAGGACCGTGTTGAAAACCTGGTTCACCGGCAAAACCTGGTCGAGCTGCAACGCAAGCTCGATGATCTGCACTCCGCCGACGTTGCCTACATTCTCGAAGCCCTGCCTGTTGAGGACCGCCTGACGGTCTGGCAACTGGTCAAGGCCGAGCGCGACGGCGACATCCTTCTGGAAGTATCCGACTCCGTTCGTGAAACCCTGATCGCCGACATGGACGATCACGAGTTGCTCGCGGCCGCCAAGGAAATGGACGCCGACGAGTTGGCCGACCTTGCCCCCGAGCTGCCTCGCGACGTCGTGCATGAACTGATGGAAGCGCTGGACACCCAGCAGCGCGAGCGCGTTCGTTCGGCCCTGTCCTACGATGAAGATCAGGTCGGCGCGCTGATGGACTTCGAGATGGTGACCATCCGCGAGGACGTCAGCCTGGAAGTGGTCCTGCGCTACCTGCGCCGCCTCAAGGAGCTGCCAAGCCACACCGACAAACTGTTCGTGGTCGATTACGACGGCGTGCTCAAGGGCGTGCTGCCGATCAAGCGTTTGCTGGTCAATGACCCGGAGAAGCAGGTATCGGAAGTCATGGCCGACGATCCGGTCAGCTTTCACCCTGATGGCGACGCCTACGAGGCCGCCCAGGCGTTCGAGCGCTACGATCTGATTTCCTCGCCGGTAGTGGACAAGAACGGCAAGCTGATCGGCCGTCTGACCATCGATGAAATGGTCGACCTGATCCGTGAAGAGAGCGAGACTGAAGTCCTCAACATGGCCGGTCTGCGAGAAGAGGAAGACATCTTCGCCTCGGTCTGGCGTTCGCTGCGCAACCGTTGGTCCTGGCTTGCGGTCAATCTCGTCACGGCCTTTCTTGCGTCCCGCGTGATCGGTCTGTTCGAAGGCTCCATCGAGAAGCTGGTGGCACTCGCGGCCTTGATGCCTATCGTTGCCGGTATTGGTGGCAACTCGGGCAACCAGACCATCACCATGATCGTTCGCGCCATGGCGCTGGACCAGGTCAGCACCGGAAACGGCAACACCTCGCGCCTGATGCGCAAGGAGCTGGGGGTCGCGCTGGTCAATGGCTTGTTGTGGGGCGGGGTGATCGGCGTCGTGGCCTACTTGCTGTACCACAGTTGGTCGCTGGGCGTGGTGATGACCGCCGCGATGACGCTCAACCTGTTGCTGGCGGCTTTCATGGGGGTACTGATCCCGATGACCCTGGCGCGGCTGGGGCGTGACCCGGCAATGGGTTCCAGTGTGATGATTACCGCGATGACCGACAGTGGCGGCTTCTTCATCTTCCTGGGGCTTGCAACGCTCTTCCTGCTTTAGTCCGCTCAAGCAAACAAAAAACCGCCATCAAAGGCGGTTTTTGTTTTTTCAGGACAGGTGCAGCGCATGAATGACGGCATGAAAAAGCCAGCTCAAGGCTGGCTTTCGGGTGAGCAAGTCCGACTTATTCGTCGTCGTTTGCCAGGCTTGTGTCGTGGGCGATCAACGAAACAAGGGCGTTTTGCTGACGGTGAGCCAGTTGGCGGAAGCGCTGCAGCAGCTCACGCTCATGAAGCGACAGCTCCGGGCTGTCCAGGCGCAGGCTAGGCTCGTCACCCAGTGCGCCTTCCTGAATCAGACTTTGCTCAAGGCGCGCAATGATTTCCGAGTTCATGCTGCGATGGTGCTGCTTGGCGACTTCCGCAATACGCTCGCGCATGCCTTCCGGGAGGCGGACAACGAACTTGTCAGCTGTGCGACTGGAATAATTGGCCTGTTTCATAGGGCTCATATATTTAACCGATTTAGTTCAAAGGGGCAGGCGGTTCTGCATTCAGCCGCGTGATGTCATCGTCTGACTGTCATTTTGGCGAAATGTTCAACCGGCCAACATAAAGGTCCGCCATCATGCCTCAATACGTCGGATCCTTGGCGTCAAATCTGTGACAATATTGAACTAGATAAAGGCGTTTAGCCAGCACCAATTATCAGAAATGCGTTCTGGTTTGCAAAGTTCCCGGTTGCCACAATCCAGGCGATAACCCACAGCGGGCGCGGCTTTACGCCATGATGGCTATCTGTCTTCAGAGTAGAAGTGTATGGGTCAAAATACGAGCGAAGGCTCAAGAAAGAGACGAAGGGTCTTCAGGTGGGGCGAGCAGTTGCGTAGGGCGCGGGTGTAGGAAATCGGCTCAGATCCATCAGAAAAATGCGTATCAGAGGCCAGTGCCGTGTATCACGGCTTGGCTTGGCGCAGCACTGGGTCGAACTTGATGCGGCGTCCGACAATCAATGCCATCACGAACAGGCACGCGAAAAGCCCGGCTGAAACCTTGGCGATGGTGCCGAGGGTGTCCATCGACGTCGGGAGCAACTGATCCGTGGCGATGGCCATGATGCTCAGAATCAGAAAGGACAATGCTGCTTTGGACATGGCGGTTCTCGTAGTCAATGAAGTGCAGGCAAATCCGCTTCGGCTACCAACGATCAGAACACCCAGCGCTCGGAGCGGTCGACAGGGATGGCTTCATCGGTGTCGTTGGCCAGCATGGCGTCCGAATGCTGCGCTGGCATTGCAGCGTAGCGAGGGGCCTGTTTGATGAGGTAATGAGGTTGGGCCTGAACGGCGACTGTCTCGGTTTTGCTGCCAGCATCATGAAAGTGAAAGGTCACCAGAGCGACCAGGGCCGCAGCATTCAACAGCGAGAGAGTCATGTTCATGTCGGTTGCCTTCGCTTGGAATTGATATTGAAGGGGATTTGCACGCAGAGGAGTAATGCAGCCTGCATGCCAGCTTTTGATCGTAGGAATATTCAATAAAATCAATAGCTTATTAGCAAATTGAAGAGTTATCGGATTGCACTTTGCAATGATGTCAATGTGGTCCATTGCAAAATGCATGATGGCGATCGGGCAGCGGCAATCGTGGGAAAGGGGCTACAGCCTGAAACGACAATGACGACATGACAAAACAAAGGCTTACCGTTAACATGCTCGCCGTCCCGCTGACGCCATTCGGCGCGTTGGCACTGCGTCTCAGTAGCTCAATTGGATAGAGCATCCCCCTCCTAAGGGGAAGGTTGGCAGTTCGAACCTGCCCTGGGACACCATCTCGATATTCGCCCCCGACTTTTACCCATCGCTTTCGCTTACCTGGCCTCTACCGACGCCTCCACGTCGCTACCAGACATGCACCTCCCGCACTTTTCTGGCTTAAATGCCCGGCACCTTTTCAACACCTGCGACCTACCCCCAAATCCGCCATTGGACTGACCCTCTATGAGCACTCCGCTGCAAGGCGCTGCGCGCGCCCATGAAGCTGCGAGACCTCAACTCGGTATCTTGTTGTGCCTGTTGTCGATGCTGGTGTTCGCCAGCCAGGACGGGATCACCAAGGTGCTGGTCAAGGACTTGCCCGTCATGCAACTGGTGATGGTGCGCTATTGGGTTTTCCTGCTGTTTGCGATCGGGTATTGCAGTTGGCGCGGCGGGGTGAGAACTGCCAGTCGTAGCAGCCATCCTTTTCTGCAAATCATCCGGGCCCTGCTCGGGGTGGGGGATATCGTGCTGTTCGGCATCGGCCTGCGCTACTTGGGGCTGGCGGAGATGCATGCGTTGTATGCGGTGTTCCCCTTGATGACGCTGGGGTTGGCCGGGTTGTTTCTCAAAGAGTACATCGGGCTGCGGCGCTGGCTGGCGGCTGCGGTGGGTTTTCTTGGCACGGTGGTAATCCTGCGGCCGGCAGTGGGGTTTTCGAACTCGCTGCCTTGATCCCGTTGATCTCTGCCTTGGGCTTTGCGTTTTTCAGCGTGTTGACCCGGCGCATCAGCCAGGACGACTCTTTCGCGACGAACATGCTGTACATGGGCGTGATCGGAGCAGTTGCGGTGACGGTGCTGGGGTTGCCGTTGTGGGTGACGCCCACGGCGACGGAGTGGGTGTTGCTGGGGATTCTGTCGATGACGGGCGTGGTGGCGCAGTTACTGTTGCTTCAAGCGCTGCGGTACGCCACGGCATCGACCCTGCAGCCATTCAATTACTCGCTGCTGTTGTTTGCCACGATGATCGGCCTGTTGGTCTTTGGCGAACTGCCGGATAACTGGACCATCATCGGCGCGTGCCTGGTGATTGCGGGCGGGCTGTATGCGGCCAAGGTGAAGAGCTGAACCAATAGCCATGACCCCGAAAATCTATCGAGGTCATATAGTTTTCACATCGTAGTCGCTATAGTGGCCACCGTTGTTGGGGAGTAGCCTGCTCGGGCCTTGAGCCTTGAGCGTTCGTGTCAACATTCTCGGCTTCATGCCGTGGCGCGAACACCTTTTGGTTGGCGAGACCAGCGATGCATCCATGCCTAAAGTCGGGCGTGTGGTTGCGTCGTTGTCTCTATAGCCCGACTGGAAGTAAACCGTGAATCCCTTCTCTCTGATTTTCCTCGCCCTGGCCATGTCCACGGACGCTTTCGCGGCGGCCATCGGCAAAGGCTCCAGCCTGCACAAGCCGCCTTTGAGCGAAGCACTGCGCACCGGCCTGATCTTTGGTGTGATTGAAGCCATTACCCCGATTGTGGGTTGGGGCATCGGCCAAATGGTCACTCAATATGTCGAGAACTGGGACCACTGGATCGCCTTCACGCTGTTGCTGATCCTGGGTCTGCACATGATCTACAACGGCATCAAGCACGATGACGAAGAAGAGGAAAAACCCGACTCCCATTCCTTCGTGATTCTGGCGATCACCGCGTTTGCCACCAGCATCGATGCGTTGGCGGTGGGCGTGGGCCTGGCCTTCGTCAACGTGAACATCCTGGTCGCGGCCGGCGCCATCGGCCTTGCGACCACGGTCATGGTCACCCTCGGTGTGATGCTGGGCAGGGTGTTGGGCACGGTGGCCGGCAAGCGCGCTGAAATCGTTGGCGGCATCGTGCTGATGCTGGTGGGCTCGACGATTCTTTACGAACACCTGAGCGCCTGAGTCGTCACCAAGATCGCTCCCGCCGGCAAGCCGTGCTGCTACGAGATTGGGGCGGGAGTTCAGACCGCAGCAACGCCCACGTTCCGTAGCAGTCCGGCTTGCCGGCGGGGCGATTTCGAGTGCGCCGACGCCGGCAAGCCGGACTGCTACGGGAGCGTAAGGTTTTGCGGGGAGAGAAGCGGTGCCGGTTGAGGGCACCGCTCTGAAACCTGTCTACTCTTTGACGTCCATGAACTCTTCGGCCCACGCCATGTAGCTTTCCGGCAGCGTGTAGGTGTGGGTCAGTTCGGTAGCGCTGAGGTTCTCAGTGCTGTGGGTGACCTGGCGCTGGGCGCGCAGGCAATCGTAGGTGGCCTTGATCGAGGCGAAGTACGCCGCGTGGCCGGCAACGATGATGCGCACACCGAGGCGGGCCAGGCGCTCGAAGTCGTTGAGTTTCGGGTTGCCGTAGGTCACCAGCATCAGCGGAACGGTCAGCTTGGCCGAGACCTGTTCCAGGTGGTCGAAGTCCTTGATACCGACGATGCAGATGCCGTCCGCGCCGGCCTTTTCATAGGCCAAGGTGCGTTCGATCAGGTCCTCGACCGACAGCACGTTGGCGTTGGTGCGGGCAATGATCGCCAGTTCCGGATCGCAGCGCGCTTCCAGGGCGGCCTTGACCTTGCCGATGCCTTCATCGATGGAAATCAGGTCCGTTGACTTGCGCCCGAACTGCGCCGGCAGCAACGTGTCCTCGATGGTCAGCGCCGCAACACCTGCGCGCTCCAGTTCTTCGACGGTGCGCATGACGTTCAGCGCGTTGCCATAACCGTGGTCGGCGTCCGCCAGGAAAGGCAATTGCGCAACGCGGCCGATACGGGTGGCCTGCTCGACGAATTCGCTCAAGGTAATGAGTGCAAAGTCCGGGGCGGCCAGCACCTGCAACGACGCGACCGAACCACCGAGAATGCCGACTTCAAAGCCCAGATCAGCGGCAATGCGCGCAGACATCGGGTCGAAAACGGAGGCGGTGTCGAAGCACTTGTTGGAGGCGAGAAGCTCGCGGAAATTACGGCGCAGCGCGGTGTGGGACATTCTGGACATGACGTTTCCTGTACTGGCGATCATCGTTGATGCCATTTCATATGCTCATAGGTGCGGCGAGACTATCACGCCTGTAAACCCTGGGTTATGTCGTTTGGGAATGGGGTATGCGCGCTGCACATGAGGCCGTGGGTATGGCCGCTGAATCGTTATTTCTTGCACTGTTTCGGGGCGTTTTAGCGACATTTTCAAGCGTGCTGGCAAAAAAACAAAACCAGCCGCCCGACGTTCGGGAAGCTGGTTGAGGTTGCTGCCAGGATCGGTCAGGCCAGGGTGACTTCAGCGTTGATGTTGCCGCGGGTGGCTTTGGAATACGGGCAGGCCTGGTGCGCAGCTTCCAGGACCTTCTGCGCGGTTTCGCGATCCAGCCCCGGCAGGCTGACCTTGAGGCGGGCCTGAATCAGGTAGCCGCCTTCGTTGGTGCCCAGGTCGACTTCGGCGTCAACGCTGGTGTCGGCGGGCATGGCCACTTTCATCTTCTGCGTGACGACCCCGATGGCCCCGATGAAGCAGGCCGACCAGCCCGCCGCAAACAACTGCTCAGGGTTGGTGCCGTCGCCCTTGGCGCCCGGAGAAGACAGCTTGATGTTCAGGCGATTGTCGTCGCTTGCGGCAGCGCCGTCGCGTCCGCCATCGGTGTGGACCTTGGCGGTGTACAGCACTTTGTCGAGATTGTTGCTCATGATGTGCTCCTATTAGTAGTAGTGCCTAGTGCCATTCAATGAGGAATGAATCGGCCCGATTACCGGGCCGATTCAAGTGTTGCCTGCTTTTTGAGTTTGTCGAATCTGCGTGGCCGATCAGTGGCCGGCGCTCTGGCCGCCGTCGACGTGCAGGATCTCGCCGGTCACGAAGTTCGCGCTGTCCAGGTACAGCACAGCGCCAACGATATCTTCGACATCGCCCATGTGGCCGACCGGGTGCAAGGAGCCCAAGGCGGCGTGGGTTTCTTCACCGTGCATCGGGGTCTTGATGATCCCAGGCGAAACGGCGTTCACACGGATACCGCGCTTGGCGTATTCGATCGCCAGGGATTTGGTCGCAGCGTTCATGCCGCCCTTGGTCAGGGAAGCCATGACCGAAGGCACGCCTTCAATCGCGTGGTCGACCAGGGTGGTGGTGATGCTGACCACATGGCCGCCGCTGCCCTGTTTTTCCATCTGGGCGATGGCCAGCTGCGACATGCGGAAGAAGCTGGTCATGTTGGTGCCGACGATCTGTGCGTAGTCGTCCTGGCTGTATTCGGTGAATGGCTTGGCCACGAAGATACCGGCGTTGTTGACCAGCGTATCGATACGACCGAAGCGGGCCACGCCTTCGCGGATGATTTTCTCGGCGGTGGCCGGGTCGGCGATGTCACCGGCCACGGTCAGAATGTCCGGATCGGTGGAAGGTTTAATCGAACGGGATGTGGCGATGACCTGATAGCCCAGTTTGCGGAAACCCGCGACGATGCCTGCGCCCAGACCTTGGGATGCGCCAGTGACCACAACGACTTTTTTCGAATTGCTCATGATGAATCCTCTTTAAAAGTAAGAAAGCGTATTGATTGAATGAGGTAAGGCTTTAGGCCGGCGTAGGCGATTGCGCCATTTCCCGCAGGACCTGTTCGTAGTACTCGACAGACTGTGAACCGGTGACCAACTGACGACCGTTGAGCACCATCGCCGGGACCGATGTGATCCCGCGTTCCTGATAAAAGCTTTCCAGCTCCCGGACTTCCTGGGCGAACCGGTTGCTTGCCAGCACCTCGCGGGCGGCTGCGCTATCAAGGCCTGTCTCAGCGGCCAGGCGCACCAGCGTTTCAACATCGCTGGGGTTCTGGCCGTCGGTGAAGTAAGCCTTGAGCAGTGCTTTTTTCAGCGCGACCTGGCGACCTTCACCTGCGGCCCACAACAGCAGGCGATGGGCGTCGAAGGTGTTGTAGAAGTGGCTGCGCTTTTCCAGGTCGAAGTGAAAGCCCAGCGCCTTGCCACGGGCGATCACCATTTCATTGCGTGAGGCGACTTCTGCAGCGGTGCGGCCATATTTGCGCATCATGTGTTTGACGGCGTGCTCGCCCTCGGCCGGCATGTCCGGGTTCAGTTCGAAGGGCTTGTACGTCAGTTCAACGGCCACCTCGCCTGAGAGGTTGTGGATGGCCTGCTCCAGGGCGGTTGCGCCCAGTGCGCACCAGGGGCACACGACGTCCGACACGAAGTCGACGCTGACGGTGCGAGTCACGATTTGGACTCCGCCAGGTTCTTGCGGTACTCAGTGGTGGTGATGCCAGCATAGCCCCAGTTATCGGTGTCCACTTCCTCGATCACGATGTGCGTCAGGTGTGGATCCTTCTTCAGGACGGTTTCCATGGTTTTGGTGATTTCGGCGATGACCTGGGCTTTCTGCTCCTTGGTAACGCCATCACGGGTGATGCGAACGCTGATGAAAGGCATGGGTGCAACTCCAGTGTTTGGCCGGTCGGTGTGATCGGTCAGCAGGTGGAGTGGACTTTAGAAAGTTGCGCGAAGTAGATAAATACGGGGACGGGTACTTCATTTGTGATGCGGTGTAACTAATCAGCGAGTGCTCGGTGCAGTTCGAGGTCTGCATGAACGAAAACGCCCGAGGCAGCCTGGGCGCTGCATCGGGTGTTGGTCACTTCAACCGGGATTACTGGCGTTGTGCGTACAGCTCGATGTGCGCCCGGTAGCGAGTGGGGATGGCCAGGTCGAGCACCTCGAAACCGCACTCGGCGAGCAGCGCGATCAGGCGTGAGCGGCTGAAGTGGTGGTAGCTCTCCAACTCCTGCCAGTAGGGATTGGTGGCGGTGGCATCCATGACTTTCCAGCTCGATGAACTCAGGTCAGGCAGGCTCAGGACCAGTATTCCGCCCGGACGCAGCAGTTGTGCTGACTTGCGCAAGGCTTCCTGCGGGTACGCGACGTGCTCGAGCATGTCGAACATCGAGATGACATCGAACACCGAGTCGAACGAGTGGCGCATGAAGTCCTGGGCCACGGCGTTGTAACCGAGCTGTTGAATGCCCGTCACCGGTTCCTGGCGGGCGTCCAGCCCCGCGGAGGCGAAGCCGTAGTCGGCCGCGACCATGACCAGCGAGCCGTCGCCACAGCGGGCATCCACCCATGTCGGCTGATGCGGGCTGCCGAGCACTGCGCGATAGCCGCCCAGCAACGCCAGGACCTTGTCCACCACCGGCGACCAGGTCGTGCGCCGGGCGTCGTGGGTGTCAGCGGCAACGGCCAGCCGGGTGAGGTCGGCCTTGCGCGCCACTTCAGCCAGGCCCGCCGGTGTCCAGTGCTGGTGGGTGTGAACGTGCCCGCAGGCGGCGCACTTCATCCAGGCCAGAGAAGGCGGCAGCGCCGCATGCCACAGCTCATGCCCGGTGCAGTTGGCAAAGCCCAGGGCCTGGCTGTCGCCTTGGCACAGCGGGCAGGCCGGGTAGGTCTCTTGAAGGGGAAGCGCGGCGATGCGGGGTGTGGTCTGTTCGGTAGTCGAGGCTTCGACCGGGCCGCAGTCCGGCACGTCGATGTGGGCACCTTTGACCCCGCGACGGTGCTGCGCGACCATCATCTCGATAGCCTTTTCAAAGTTACGGGTGAAGCGCAGGGTATCGAACAGCGGGGTCGTCAGGCGGTTGGCCGACACCTTGGCGCGCAGGGCGCTGCGATACTCGGCGTCAGTGCCAATGTGTCTGGCGATGCGCACCATGTCGTTGTGATCGGCGCCCACCAGCTCCGGCAATTCCATTGCGTTGAGCAGGCTTTCGCTGACCCGCGAAGAGAAATGCTTGCCGCGCGCAGTGATTACCGGAACGCTGGCCCACAGCGCGTCGGACGTGGTGGTGTGGCCATTGCACACCAGCGTGTCGAGTACCGCGTCGGCCAGTTGCAGACGGGCGAGGTGGTCTTGAGGGGCGGCGAACGGGGCGAAGATCAGCCGCTGCGGATCGACCCCGGCCTGTTGGGCGTAACGCGTCAGGTTGGCAATCGCCTCATCGCACTGGCCCAGCAGCCAGAGCACGCTGTCCGGCACCTGGGTCAGCACCTGTAGCCATACGGTGAAGCTGGTGCGATCGATCTTGTAGGACTGGTTGAACGCGCCGAATACCATTTTGCCTTCGGGCAGGCCGTGTGCCGCGCGGTTGGCCGGCTGAGCGGCGGCGCTGCGCTTGCGATCGTTGCATTGGTAGCTGTGGGGCAGGCGGCAGAAGGCTTCGGGGTAAAAGGGGGTGCTGCTGTCGGGGGTGACGAAGCGGTCCGAAACGATGTAGTCGATGTCGTTGTTCACGGCGCTGCCAGGGTAGCCCAGGTAGGCCACCTGCAGGGCAGCAGGCCGGTAAGCCATGATCCCCGGGCGTCCGCCGCCGGTGTAGAGCTTGAGGTCGAACAGGATGTCCAGATCGTCCGAGGCAATACGCTCGGCGGCCTGCTGGTCGCTCATGGCGTGGATCGCCACCAGATGCTCGCAACTGTTGGTGAAGCGCTGACGGTAGTCGGAAATATCGAACGCGCTGTAGTCGTAGGCGAATACCTCGAAACGATCGCGGTCATGGGACTCGAACAGCCCGGCCATCAAGTGCATGGTCGCGTGGTTGCGAAAATCGCAGGACACATAACCCACCCGGATGCGCCGGCCCTTGGTTGGCGTGGCAGTCCGAGGGGCCAACGGCTGGACGGCGGGGACCATGCGTTTGACGTAGGCCTGGGTCACGCCAAGATTGCGCGACTCGTCGGTGCACCAGGTCAGGTGGGTCAGGGGATATTCGGCAGGCGCGTCGAACCCGCCCTGATCGTACGCAGCGCCGATTTTCAGTTGCAGCGCTTCGACCCATTCCCACTCGCAGGTGAACCGCGCAGGCACCAGGGCTGCGCCGACCACCGCAGGATCACCCGGCGCCAGTTCGACGATCTTCTTGAAGGCCTGGGACGATTCTTCGTAAAGGTCATTGCTTTGCAGCAGCAGGGCGGCGTGGGTCAACAGCTTGGGCTGGATGCTGATCCCCAACTGACGACGGGCATATTCGACGCCCTCGTGCTGCCGGTTGGCGTTGAAGTAGGTAGTAATCAGGGCGTCCAGCACTTCGTCGCTGTCAGGGACTTCTTCCAGCGCCTTGTGCAGGCATTGCAGGGCGTCATCGGTGCTGCGCATGGCCGCCAGCAGGATGCCCGCCGCCAGCCAGTTGCGCACGCCTGCGCCCTTCTCGGCGGCGTTCTTGAACACATCGACCGCCTCGACGAAGCGCCCGGTCAGGCGCAGGGCTTCGGCCCTGAGCCCGAGCAATCCGGGATGCTCTGGATGCTGGCTAAGCAACTGGTCGAGTTCGGGCAGCGCCTCGGCAGAACGGCCGCCGGTAATCTGTTCAAGCAGCGCCGTTAGACGCCCATCTGGATTGGTCATAGGAATCTGATTTCGAGAGAAAGGATCGCGCGGATGCGATGAAGACATCGAAAGATGTCGGGTGTCGAAAATAAAAAGGGCAGGCGGATCACGCAAGGTACCTCAGGCGTCAACGCGGCGATTGATCCTAAAACGGTACGCTCTGATTCGTCCAGACCACACAGCGATACAGAGGGCCGGCATTCGTATGCCGACCCCTGCAGTTCCAGCGCGCTCGATACTCCGGCGCCTGTTCATGCTGCGCCATAGGCACAGCATGAACAGGCATCGTTTCACGAGCCCGTTGCGACCTTACAAGTTCAGATACGGGATCTGAGTGGTAGTGATCGCGCCCATCTGGGTGGTGGTCAGTGCGCCGACCTGAGCGTGGGTCAGTGCGCTGACCTGGGAGGTCGACAGCGTACCGATCTGCGCGGTGGTCAGAGAACTCACTTGAGTGGTGGTCAGGGCAGCGATGTCCTTGGTAGTGATCGCTGCAACCTGGGCCGTGCTCAAGAGTGCCAGTGTCGCGGTGGAGATACCCGAGACCTGAGCGGCCGACAACTGGCCAACCTGAGTGGTCGACAGGTTGGTGCCCAGTGCGCTGACCTGGGTGTACTTCAGGGCAGCGACCTGGCTGGTGGTCAGGCTGGTGACCTGAGTGGTCGACAGAGCTGCCGCCTGGGTGGTGGTCAGGGACGCGATGTCGACGGCTTCGATCGATTGAACCTGAGTGGTGCTCAGGCCGTTCAGTACCGAAGCAGACAGACCCGAGACCTGAGCGGTCGACAGGGCTGCGATTTCCTTGGTGGAGATCGACTGCAGCTGGGTGGTGGTCAACGCGGCCAGCAGCGTGGTGGTCAAGCCCTGTGCTTGCGCCGTGGTCAGAGCACCCAACTGGGTGGTGGTGAAGTTCTGACCCAGGGAGCTGACCTGCTGGTATTTCAGCGCGGCAATCTGACCTGTGGTGAAGCTGCTCACCTGAGTGGTGGACAGGCCCGTCATCTGGGCAGTCGACAGGGCAACGATATCTTTAGTGGATACCGCAGCGACCTGAGCGGTGCTCATGCTGCCGATGACCAGACCGGTGACCTGAGCGACGCTCAGTGCAGCCACTTGCGCGGTGCTCAGCTTGGCGGTCAGGGTACCGACCTGAGTGGTGGTCAGCGCTGATACCTGTGCGGTGGTCAGGGCGTTGACACCGGCGGTGGTCATGGAACCCAGCTGCGTGGTGGTCAGCGACGGGATGTCACGGGTCGCAATCGCAGCCACCTGAGTGGTGGTCAGGGTCGACACCGACGTGGTGCTGACACCTGCGATCTGCGCGGTGGACAACACACCGATCTGAGCCGTGGTCAGGTTGGTGGCCAGGGTGCCCACTTGGGTGCTGGTCAGTGCCGAGACCTGAGTGGTGGTCAGGGCAGCGACTTTACCGGTAGACAGGGAACCCAGTTGCGTGGTGGTCAGGGCCGCCACGTCCTTGGTCGAAATCGCCTGCAGTTGCGCGGTGGTCAGGTCACCCAGTGCAGTGGTCGACAGACCGGCCACTTGTGCGGTGGTCAGAGCCGCGATGTCCTTGGTGCTGATCGCTTGCAACTGAACGCTGCTCAGCGAGCCCAGAACGGTGGTCGAAAGGCCCGAAACCTGGGTCGCGCTCAGCGTGCCGATCTGACCGGTGGTCAGGTTGGCGGCCAGAGTGCCGACCTGAACGGTGGACAGTGCAGCGACCTGAGCGGTGGTCAGGGCAGCAACGGCTGGCGTAGTCAGGCTGCCCAACTGTGTGGTGGTCAGCTTGGCGATGTCCTGGACCGAAATGGCCGCGACTTGAGAGGTCGACAGTGCGGCTGCTGCGGTGGTGGTCAGGCCGGCGATCTGAGTCACGCTCAGCTTGCCGATCTGCGCCGTGGTCATCTTGGCAGCCAGAAGACCGACCTGGGTGCTGGTCAGTGCGGCAACCTGGGTGGTGCCCAGCAAGCCGACCTGCGCGGTGGTCAGGGAGCTGACCTGGGTGGTGGTCAGGGCAGCGATGTCCTGACCTTCGATCGCCTGAAGCTGTGGCGTGGTCAGGTTACCCAGCGCGGTAGTCGACAGGCTGGAAACCTGGGCCGTCGTCAGTGCCGCGATGTCCTTGGTCGAAATGGCCTGCAGCTGGGTGCTGGTCAGCGAGCCCAGTACGGTGCTCGACAGGCTGCTTGCCTGAGCTGCGCTCAGAACGCCGATCTGCGCAGTCGACATCTTGGCGGCGAGGACGCCGACTTGAGTGTTGGTCAGCGCAGCAACCTGGCCGGTGGTGAAGGCCGCGATGTCTGCGGTGGCGATGACGCCAAGCTGCGCGGTGGTCAGGGATGCGATGTCTTTCGTCGGAATCGCAGCGAGCTGGGTGCTGGTCAGGGTGCTGACTGCGGTAGTGGACAGACCACCGACCTGAACGGCCGACAGCGTTCCCACTTGGCCGGTGGTCAGTTTGGCGGCCAGGTTGCTCAGCTGTGTGCCACTCAGCGCGGCGGTCTGAACGCTGGTCAGCGCGCCGACCTGAGCGGTCGACAGGCTCGCGACCTGGGTGGTCGACAGCGCAGAGATGTCCTTGGCGGAAATCGATTGCAGCTGGGTGTTGGTCAGGTTGCCCAGCGCAGTGGTCGACAGGCTGGACACTTGAGCGGTGGTCAGCAGGGCGATGTCAGCGGTGGAAATGGCCTGCAACTGAACGGAGCTCAGCGCGCCCAGTACGGTCGTCGTCAGACCCGATACTTGAGCGGTGGTCAGCGTGCCGATCTGTGCGGTGGACAGGTTGGTAGCGATGGTGCCGACCTGCAGGGTCGTCAGCGCATGCACCTGTGCGGTGGTGATTGCCGCAGCGGCTGTGGTGGACAGCGAGCCGATCTGGGCGGTCGACAGCGCAGCGATGGCCTTGGTGCTCAAGGCTGCGACCGGGGCCGCGCCCAAAGCGCCAAGGACTGCGGTGGTCAGGCCTTTGACCTGAACAGCCGACAACGCGCTCACCTGGGTGGTGGTCATGCTGCTGACCAGAGCGTTGGTCTGGTTGGCGGTCAATGCACCGATCTGAACAGTGGAAAGTGCAGCTACCTGGGTCGTGCTCAGCGCGCTGACTTGTGCAGTGGCGAGTGCGGCGACGTCCTTGGTGTTCAGCGCTCCCAGTTGGGTTGCGTTGAACGCCGCGATCGCTGCTGTGCTAAGCGAAACAACGTCCGCTGTCGACAGTACCGCGATCTGGGCGGTGGTGAGTACCTGGGCTTGTGCACTGCTGAGCGCGGCAATATCGGAAGTCGATAGTGCCGCTATCTGCTTGGTGGATAAAACGGCGATTTGCGCCGTCGACATCGACGAGACGATGGAAGTCATAGGTGAACGTCCTGGGGGGATTTTTATGGGTTGGCATCCTTATTCACTCTCGCATCGCCGCAAAACGAGTCTAAGAGGCACTCTGCCTAGTCCAAACACCTTATCGACATGGCAATTTGATACTTGAGGCGTTTAAGAAACATTTCGTAATGTTGGTATAAGCCAGTGTTTACGGGCCTTGTGGTAGAGCGGTTGACGGAAAAACAACGCCAATTTGATGACGTATTTTCAGGTCTAAAAAGGAGGTAAATCAGGCAGGTAAGACGGGGTTTGTGTCTGGTTTGTTACGTTGGTTACAGCAGTCGATTCTTGAATCGGGATGGCATAAACAAAAAAACCACGGGGTTTAAATCCCGTGGTTTTCTGTTTACAGCGTCAACGATGGGGCGGGTTACAGCGCCATGTCGTTCGCAGGCTTGCTTTCAACCGGCTTGGCTGGCGTCGCGGTGCTGGTGCCGACGCTCTGGTCAATCACTGGCGGCTTGTCCAGTTGCAGGACTTCAGCGGTGTAGTTCCACTCTTGCTGCACAGCGGCAGGCGAGTCGTTCAGCTTGGTGCCGTAGCTTGGGACGATCTGACGGATCTTGGCTTGCCACTCAGGGGTCGCAACCTTGTCCTTGAAGACCTTCTCCAGCACGTTGAGCATGATCGGCGCGGCGGTCGAAGCGCCTGGCGATGCACCCAGCAGGGCGGCGATGCTGCCGTCCTGGGACGAGACGACTTCGGTGCCCAGCTTCAGCACGCCGCCTTTCTCGGCATCACGCTTGATGATCTGCACGCGCTGACCGGCTTGCCACAGGCGCCAGTCTTCTTTCTTGGCGTGCGGGAAGTATTCCTGCAGCGCCTTGAAGCGGTCGTCGTCAGACAGCATCAGCTGGCCAGCGAGGTACTCGACCAGCGGATACTGCTCGATGCCCACTTTGGTCATTGGCCAGAAGTTGTGGGTGGTCATGCTGCTGAACAGGTCCAGGTACGAACCTTCTTTCAGGAACTTGGTGGAAAAGGTCGCGAACGGGCCAAACAGGATCACGCGCTTGCCGTCGAGCACGCGGGTGTCCAGGTGCGGAACCGACATGGGCGGCGCGCCGGTGGAGGCGATGCCGTAGGCCTTGGCCATGTGCTGCATGGCGATGGTCGGGTTCTCGGTCACCAGGAACGAACCGCCAACCGGGAAGCCTGCGTACTCGCGGCCTTCAGGAATGCCGGATTTCTGCAGCAGCTTGAGTGCGCCACCGCCGGCACCGATGAACAGGAACTTGGCGTCGGTCGCGCTGCTGGTGCCGTCCTTCAGGTTCTTGTACTCGACGTGCCAGGAACCGTCGGCGTTACGGGTGATGTCGTTGACTTCGCTGGACAGCTTGAGCTTGAAGTTCGGGCGAGTCTGCAGGGAAGACACGTACTGACGGGTGACTTCACCCCAGTTGACGTCGGTACCGATTGGCGTCCAGGTGGTCGCCAGCTTCTGGTTCGGGTCACGACCTTCCATCATCAGCGGGACCCACTTGGCGATCTGCGCCGGGTCTTCGGAGTACTGCATCGGGCGGAACAGCGGGCTCGCCTGCAGCGCTTCGTAGCGCTTCTTGAGGAACTTGATGTTGTCATCGCCCCACACGAAGCTCATGTGCGGAGTGGAGTTGATGAACGAATGCGGGTTCTTCAGGACGTCGCTCTTGACCTGCCAGGACAGGAACTGACGGGTGATCTGAAAGGCTTCGTTGATCTCGATGGCCTTGGAGATGTTGACCTTGCCGTCTTTGTCTTCAGGCGTGTAGTTCAGCTCTGCCAGGCCGGAGTGGCCGGTACCGGCGTTGTTCCAGCCGTTGGAGCTTTCTTCGGCGACCGCGTCCAGGCGCTCGATCATTTCCATCGACCAGCCCGGCTCCAGCTCGTTGAGCCAGACACCCAGGGTCGAACTCATGATGCCGCCACCGATCAGCAGCACGTCCACTTTCTTGGCTTCAGCGGCGTGTGCCTGAAGCATGCCCAGCGTAACTGCCAGCCCCAGCAGCGCCTTGCTCGTCTTTTTCAGCATTGTGTTATCCAGTTGATCGAACATTATCCGCCTGCCGTTTTTATGTGGGGCGATTGCGGCAGGACGTCACGCCGTATCACACGACGTTAACGATAGTCCGGTTTCGCGCCCGACGGGCGAGGAGGTAGGGTTCAAGGGCGATAAACGCTCCTCGAGTTCTGTGTCCCTCCGCGCTGGCTTGTTGTTAGATCATTGGAATCAGCAGCTTGAGTAAACAGTACAGACCGCCGCACGGTCCGGTCATCAGGTCCAGACGGGGTGCGGCGGGCGCGGATTGTACCTTAAATGTGATTTACGACAAAACGTGTGACGAATTAGTCAATTAGCCAATGTGTCACAGGTGGCGAAGGAATGGCTCTAGCGCCTGCTTTCTTATGATCGTTCCCACGCTCTGCGTGGGAACGCCTTGAACGACGCTCCGCGTCGGCGGGTGACTCGGGGATCGGGTGTATATCCGTTTTCGCGGTGGTCCGGATTTTGGTTTCGCCCCTTTACGGGCGACCTACTTTCTTCCGGGAAAGTAGGCAAACCATTTGCTCCTGGCTGGGGTCCTTCGGACTTCCCTCGACTCCGGCGCCTTTACGTCGCGCCTTGTGTCGCCTGCGCCATCGCGCATGAAGATCAAAATCTAAAACACGCCACACATCCCGTAGCAGTCCGGCTTGCCGGCGTCGGCGCCCTCAAGATCGCAATCGCCGGCAAGCCGGACTGCTATAGGGGGCGTGTCACCGCGCATGAAAGGTGACGACCCCTGCGGCATTCGATTTTTCCCTCAACCATCACCTAAGCTTTACCCCTGCGCCGCCGATAACGCGGTTAAGCGGCGTCTTGCCGCACCCCAAGTGGCCGGCGCCGATGTGAAATAGCTTGATGGCCGGTGGTGGTTGGCTATCATCTGCCCCGCAAAATCCGGGGTTGGCGATGTCCACCCGTTGTGTAGTTGCCCCTGGGCTGATTTTTTCTCCCGTGACAGGAATCTCGATGCTGGCGTGGAACCAAAAAAGCTTTCTGATCGTCGATGATTTCTCCGATTTTCGCAGCTCGGTCAGGTCAATGCTGCGTGAATTGGGCGTCAAGGAAGTCGATACTGCCGATACCGGCGAACAGGCGCTGAAGATGTGCTCGCAAAAGCGCTATGACTTCGTCCTGCACGATTTCAACCTGGGCGATGGCAAGAAGAACGGCCAGCAGGTGCTCGAGGACCTGATGACCGACAAGCTCATCAGCCATGAAAGCGTGTTTGTCATGGTCACCGCCGAGAACAGCCAGGCGATGGTGATGAGCGCGCTGGAATGGGAGCCCGATGCCTACCTGACCAAGCCGTTCAACCGCGCAAGCCTGGCCCAGCGTCTGGAGAAGATCGTCCAGCGCAAGAACCTGCTCAAACCCATCCTGCAGGCTCTGGATCGTGGCAAGCCGGCTGAAGTGCTGGCTGCCTGTGTGAACCTGACCAAGCAGGACCCGCGTTTCGCGCCGTTGTGCCTGCGCTACAAGGCCGACGCCCTGCGCGATCTGAACCAGAACGAGCCGCTGGAAGCTTTCCTCAAATCGATCCTGGCCGACCGTCCGCAGCCGTGGGCCTTTTCTGCGCTGGGCAAACTGCTGCACAAGCGTGGGCGCAACGCCGAGGCGCAGACGGTCTATGAAGACGCGATTCGTGCCTTTAACACCATGCCGGTGTTGTTCGACGGCCTGGCGGACGTGCTGATCGCCCTGGGTGATCGCAGGCGTGCCCAGAAGATGCTCGAAGAAGCGGTGCGCCTGTCGCCCTACGCGGTCCGTCGCCAGCGCCTTTTGGGTCAGTTGGCGCTGGAAAACAAGGACTTTGACGGCGCCTCCAAGGCCTATCGTCAGGCGGTTTCCCAGGGCCAGTTCTCGCGTTTCAAGGACCCGGAAACCAACCTCGGCCTGGCTCAGGCGTTGATTAGCCGTGGCGGCGAGCGCGGGCTGGATGCGCGTACCCGTGTCGAGATCAACCAGACCCTGACCGAGGTCGCCAAGGAACACACCAACGACGCTGGCCTGCAAGTGCGAGCGCGCCTGATGAAGGCCACCAGCGTCGCCAGCTCCGACCCGGAAATGGCCGCCAAGCTCACCGAGCAGGCCATGGCCCGGCTCGACGGCATGGAGCAGTTTCTCAGCGCCGATGCCGCGCTGGCCGTGGCCGCGCAATTGACCCAACTGGGGCAGGAGGCGGCGGGTGCGGGCATTCTGAAAAGCTGTGCAGAGATTTACGGCGATGACCCGGCAGTGATGCAAAGCATTGCCAAACAGACCGACGATCCGGACATCCTCAGCGCCGGCAAGGCCGCCATCGACTTGAACATGCAAGGCATTCGCAGCTATCGCGCCGGCAAGCTGGGCGAGGCGCAGGATCTGTTCCGCAAGGGCCTGGCGCTGCAACCCAAGAACATCAGTATTGCCTTGAACATGGCCCAGTCGCTGCTGCACATGGGCGTGCAGAACCTGGATGCGTCGAGCCTCGCGGAGTGCCAGAACAGCCTGAAGATGGTGGGCAAGATGCCCGAAACCGACCCGCGCTACGAGCGGTACCAGAAACTGCGTATCAGGGCGTTCGGCGAATGAAGGATCAGGATCAGGGGCTAGATTTTTCCATGGTGATCGCCTCCACCGTGCACGACATGAAAAATTCCCTGGCCTCCCTGATCCAGGCCCATGGCCAGTGGCTCAAACAGTTGCCCGAAGCGCAGCGTGGCACACCCGAGCAAGGTGTGATCGACTACGAATTTGCCCACTTGAACGGCATGCTGGTGCAGTTGCTGGGGCTGTACAAGCTGGGCGTGAATCAGTTGCCGCTGCGCCCGGACTACCACGAGCTGGATGACTTCATCGAGGCGCAGCTGGCGTTTCATCAGGAAGTGCTGGCCAGCCGCAGCATCAGCGCCCGCTACAGTGTCGACGACTTTGGCCTGCCGGGCTTCTTCGACCGCGAGTTGATTGGCTCGGTGGTGTCGAACGTGGTCATCAACGCCATTCGCTATGCGCGCAGCGAAGTGTTGATTACGGCGGGGCAGGTGGGCGAGCAACTGGTCATCAGCGTCAACGATGACGGCCCCGGTTTCCCTGAAAAGATGATCGAGAACCAGACCGACTACGTGCTCGGGATCAACCAGAGCAGCGGCAGCACGGGGCTGGGCCTGTATTTTGCCGCCAACATCGCCCGTCAGCACCAGCGCCAGGGCGTGCCGGGGCATATCGAAATCGCCAACGGCGGTGAGCTGGGCGGCGGGTTGTTCAGTATTTATTTGCCGTAGCAGTCCGGCTTGCCGGCGATGGCGATCTCACGGGCGCTGACGCCGGCAAGCCGGACTGCTACGGATAGGGTTGATTCGGATACTGTAAGAGCGCGCTTGCCCGCGACCGCGTCCGCAAGATCGCTGACGCCGCCCGGCCGGACTGCTACGGGATCAATTGGCTTGGGCGACTTTCATTTTCGGTGGGCTCCAGCCGCCACCCAGCGCTTTGTACAGGTTCACCTGATTGACCTGCCGCGCCAGTTCCAGCGTCAGCCACTCCTGTTGCGCTGCAAACAACGAGCGCTGCGCGTCCATGGTCGAGAAGTAGCTGTCCATTCCCGCCTCGAAACGCAGCCGCGATTGGCGCCAGGCTTCCTGATAGTCCTCGACCAGACGTTTCTGCGCCGCCACCTGGGCGAGCATTTCCTGCCGGGCATTCAGCGCATCGGCCGCTTCCCTGAACGCGTTTTGCACCGTGCCTTCGTAGGCCGCAAGGTTGGCGTCGTAGCGCGCATGGCTGGCATCGACCACCGCACGGCGTTGACCGCCATCGATCAGCGTCATGGAGCCTGCCGCCGCCAGTTGCCAGAACTCGGCCGGGCCGGTGAGCAGTTTCGAGAAGTCGCCACTGAGGCTGCCCAGTGCGCCGGTCAATGAAAGCGTCGGGAAATACGCACTGCGCGCCGCGCCAATGTCGGCGTTTGAAGCGCGCAACAGCGCCTCGGCCGACACAATGTCGGGGCGCCTCTGGATCAGGCTCGACGGCAGGCCCGCCGGTACATCGGCCGTGGCCAGAGCCTTGCCCAGATCCCCTTGCGGCAGCAGCGACTCGGGCACCGGTTGCCCCGCCAGCACGCGCAGGGCATTGAGGCTCTGCGCGACTTTCATGCGGTAGGTGTTGACCTGCACGGCGGCGGTATTGGTCATGGCATCGCCCTGATGCACATCGATGCGCGCCGTCGAGCCCAGGTTGTAGCTGCTGCGCAGCAACTGGCCGTAATGCTCCTGGGACTGGAAGGTGGACTGGGCAAGGTCCAGCAGCGTCTGGTTGGCTTTCAGGCTCAGCCAGGTGCTGACCACCTCGCCGATCAGTGCCAGGCGCGCGGTCTGGTAGTCCGCTTCGCTGGCCTCGAACCGCGCGTCAGCGGCGTTGCGCTGGCTGCGCAGGCGGCCAAACAAGTCCAGTTCATAAGAGGTAAACCCTGCGGTGGCCTGGAACGTATTGTCGGTGCTTCCCGAACTCACGCCCCCGCCTTGGGTGCGCACCAGCGGTGGGATCTTGCTGCGCCCGGCGTAGGTGTTGATGCCAATGGAGGGAAACAGCGAAGCGTGGGCGCCGTCGGATTCGGCCCTGGATTCCTCTACAGACGCCGCGAACTGACGCAGGCCGCGGTTGTTCTCAAGCGCCAGCTCGATCACCTGGCGCAGGCGCGGATCGGTGATGAACCGGTGCCAGTCTTCCTCGAACGCCTGTTTCGCATCGCCAGCACCACCCTGGGCGTTGTTCGGCCATTGCTGATCGATGGGGACGTCGGGGCGCTTGTATGTGGGTTCCAGCGAACAGCCGGCGAGCAGAAGCAAGGCCAGCATGCCCACGATCATCGAGCCATGCCGCTGCACGAAGCGCCGAGGCTGGCGAGCCCTGCGCGGGCGAACCGGCTTGCGCGGCTGCTTCTCGCCGATCAACGAACGGCGCAACAGGCTGCTGAACGCCACCGCAGGCTTGGCTCTGCCCGCGACGTTGGTATTGGCATCGCTGAACAATCGCCCGATCAGCCGCTGCCGTAACGGCTCGTCCAGATCCACGAATTGCAGCCCCAGCCGGCCATCGTCGGTCTGGCGTTTGACCTCCACCGGCACCCGGCCCACCTTGTTCACCCACACCGTGCCGCGCAGCCCCGGCCTGATCTGCGCCGCGTGGGCGCAGGCAAACGATGCGCCGCTGATCGAGATGTCGGTGAGTTGCCCGGCGAACATGCGTCCGGCCAGGTGCAGGCCGGCGGGTTTGACGAAGGGGAAACGCTCTTCCCCGTGCAGCCGTGGCCGGTCGACACAGGCCACCAGCGTGGCGACGTTGTACACCAGCGCCACCACCGTCCAGCACAGGTTGAACTGCACGTTGCCGTCGAAGGTGTCAGCGGTGGCGATCGCCGTAAAGGCGCCGACCTGAGCGAACAGGGTGAGGAAGAAAAAGAACCCGAACAGTTTCCAGTGCACCACGGCCTGGGTACGGTCCAGCCCTTTGGCGGTGACCTTGAAGGGCCGGCCGAACGGGCGAATCAGCGCGCTGACGATGGTCGCGGTGACGGCCAGGGACGCCACGATCTGCGTGACCTCGGTGAAAATCGGCAGGGTGCGCCGATCGGTGACCCAGGTGCCGTAGCCCCAGAAGGCAATCAGCGCGGGCATGCCGAAGGCCAGGAAGTCCATCGGTTTGGCGTAGAAGCCGGCGATACCGAAATACCAGTAGAGCAGGGGCGAGATCAGCATCATCAGAATGAACGGCTTGGAAAACCAGTGCAGCATGCCGTGGATGTAATGCAGCCGGTCGTTGAGCGTGTAGCCGCGCCCGCGCAGTGGGCCGTCGGCCAGCAACGCGACCTGGATCGTGCCCAGGCACCAGCGGCCGCGCTGGTTGATGTACTCGGTCAAGCCTTCGGCGGAGAGCCCGATGGACAGCCGTTCGTTGAGCCAGCGAGTGACGTAGCCATGTTGCAGCAGGCGATAGGTGGTGTAGATGTCTTCGCACACGGAGCCTGTAGGAAAGCCGCCGATCTCGTTGATCCGGTCGCGCCGCACGACGAATGAGGTGCCCACGCAGAAGGCCGCGTCCCAGCCGTCCTTGGCCGGCTGGAACACATCGAAGAACACCCGCTGCTCGTCCACCCAGCAGGTCGATGAGCCCAGGTTGTGCTGGATCGGATCGGGGTTGTAGTAGAACTGCGGCGTCTGTACCAGCGCCACTTTCGGGTCTTCGAACAGCCCCAAGGTGCGCATCAGGATCGGCTGCTGGGGCGCGAAGTCAGCGTCCAGCACCAGAATGTAGGGCGCGTTGGTCGAGGCCTGCGAGGTGCGCAACCCGTTGTTCAGGTTGCCCGCCTTGGCGTGGCTGTTGTCGGGACGGCGGGCGTAGTGCACACCCATTTCCAGGCAGTAGTCGCGCAGCCAGTCGCGGCGGGTGTCGTCCAGCACCCAGACGTTGAAATTGGGGTAGTCCATGGCCTTGGCGGCGATGATGGTTTTTTCCAGAACGTCCAGGCCTTCGTTGTAGGTGCAGATGAACACGTCCACCGCCGGCACATGGCGCCCGGCCGCGCGCAGGCGGTATTCCCCGGCATCGGCACTCTTGCGGTGATCGCTGCGAATGAGCATCACCACGATGGACACCAGGGTGTAGGTGATCGCCAGCGATTCGAAGAACAGAAAGGCGTAGGACCACAACGTGGCGAACCCTGCGTGGATGTCCGGCAGGGTCTCGCGCACCCGCCACACCAGATAGTTGATGAGCAACAGGCCGGTCATGATCCCGAACACCGCCCGGGCTGCCCATTGGTCGCGGCGGGTCAGCAGGGTGAACAGAATCACCATTGCCAGTGTGCCGAGGTTCAACTGCCACAACTGCAAATCGTCGAAGGCATGCATGTCAGTTAGCCTCTTGAGCGCCGGTGAACGGGTTGACGCCACTGGCAGCGATAGCCGCCCAGGCCGTCGCGCCCAGATGAGGCAGGTGGTAGTAGAAAAAGTCGTTGCTGGTGGAGTCCGGGCCGATGGCAAGGCCGGTGCTGATCTGCGCCTGGGGTGTCGCGAACAACCAGCCGTCGCTGGCCTGCTGGGCCATGAGCACCGGCCACAAAGGCTTGGCCTTGTCGCTGGCGCCGATCAGTTGCGCGACGGCGGCGGCCTGGGCGGTGCCCTCGGTCCACAGGCCGTCGGGGTCGCGGTTGAAGCCGTAGCCTGCGTCGAAGCGGTGAGCGTGGTCGATGAAAGCCAAGGCCCGCGACCAGTCCTTGGGTGGATTGCTGACGGCAATCAGCGGCCAGATCTGCGCATCCAGTCCCGAGCGCTGATGCTCGGCGGTGCGACCGTCTGGCAGGGTGCCGATGAGAAAGCGGCCCTCGCTTTCCAGCCATTGGCTGTCGACGAAATCCCGGGCGATGCGCGCCTGTTCCGCGCTGTCCTGGCTGGCCTTGATCTGCTGCAGCGCTTGCCACGCCGCCGTCAGGTCGACGTTATGTTCGGTGGATTTCCAGCCCTGGCGCACCGGGTTGGGCGGGTAGCCGTAGAAGCCGCCGATGAAGCCCGCCGGGGCCTGCGGGTCGTAGGTGTTGCGCTGGGTCCAGAGCAGGACTTTTTCAGCCGCCAGCAGATAGCGCGGCTCGCGGGTCTGACGAAAGGCTTCAAGCAACGCCAGCGCCGCCCAGGCCTGATTGCCCGTGGCGCTGCCCACCTGATAGGCATCCTGATTCCAGGCGCCGCGTTCCTGGCTCCAGTAACCGGGAAGCAGGATCGGGCCGCGCTGTTTCACCACGCCTGCGGCGTAGGCGTTGCGCAGGCGACCGTCGTGGTAGTCCGGGTCGTTGTCGGTGGCGTAGGCCAATGCATCGGCGATGCGTCGTGCCGATTGCGGTTTGCCGCAGCCGAACAGGGCAATGCTCGCCAGTGCGTTGTCATAGGTGAAAGCCACGCCACGCAAGGCGATGATCGCCGGCGGATGGCCCTCTTAGGCCGGGTAACTGGCCAGCAACACCGGCCCTTCGGCCAAGGACTGTACGGCCCGGTCCAGAGCGCTGCAGGTCAAGGTTTGCAACTGCGCCCGGCCAGGCTCCGCTAACGCCTGGGTGAAAAACAACGCCGCCAGCAGCGCCCAGTAATGGCTTCTCATCGCACGACCTCGGCCGTGACCCAGTTGCCGGGATTGCAGGTCCGCGCGCGCTCGGTGGGCGAAAGGTCCGCGTCAAAGGCGCCCACTACGTACACCGCATTCTGTTCGGCGAAGGGGAAGGGCACGCTGTAGTTGGCCAGTTGGGCATCGCCCGGTTTGGCCAGCAGCTGCACCACATGGGCCTTGAGCGGCTCGTTGAGCCCGCCGACCTTGACCTCAAGCACCGTGTCGCGGGTGATCTTGCTGGCCATGCGTTCCGGGAACACAGCGATGACGTTGGTCTGGTTGCACACGGTCGCCCGCAGCAGTGTGGCACCTGCGCGCACCAGCGTGCCCTGGGGCGCGATCAGTTCCTGGACCGTGCCGGGTGCGTAGGCCACCACGTCAAACGCGGCCATCAGCTTGACCCGGTTCTGTTCGGTGTCGATCAGGCGGTTCAGGTTGTCCAGTTCTTGCTGCTGCGTGGCGCGGTTCTTGGCCTGGTTGGCCAGGCTCAGTTGCAGGGTGGTCATGCGCGATTGCAGGTCGAACATGCGCAACTGGTCAGGGTCCAGGTAGACCTGCTCGCTGGCCGCCGACACATCGCCGCTGTTGATCCGCACTTGCGATCGAATCGACTCGGCGGCGCCCTGCAACGACGCAAGCTGAGCCTTGGATGAAGCCACCGTTGCCTGGCTCACGGCGCCCTGGCGAAACAGTTCCATATTGCGCGTCACCGTCGCCTGGGCATCCTGCAGGCGTGAGTCGGCAGCGGCGCTCTCGGCCTTGAGGGCACGCTGGGTGTAGAGCTGGCGGGTGTGATAGGCGCTCTGGTATTGCTGGCTGGTCTTGTCCAGCGCCTGGTAGAACTGCTGGTCGTGCTCTGCCTGGCTTTTCAGCGAGGCCAGTTGTTGCTCAAGGGTCAGGCGGCGGGTCTGCAGGGTCAGCAGGGTTTCCTGGTTGGCCCTGGGGTTTTCGATGCTGGCGATGGTCTGGCCGGTGTCGAAGGTGTCGCCGGCCCTGACCTTCAGCGAGCTGACCACGCCATCGATGGGGGTGGTCAGCAGGATCACCGGCGCGTTGAGAATCGCCCGGGTCGCCGATGACGACAGCAGCGGCATGAAGAGGGTCGAAAAAAGCAGCCAGACAATGAAGAACAGCACACTGAACCCCACCAGCCGGGGTAGCAGTGACAGTGAGATAACACCCGGCCTGACAGACTTGCCCGAGGTCATCACGATCGGTTCTGCCGATAGATCGGTCATCGTCCAGTACTCCAGCGCTGAGCATGCATCAATGGGCAGCCAGGCACGCGCGCACCGTGACTGCGTCGGTCAGACGACAGCTAAACCAAGGCATACGAAAGCGTCGCCCGGTCAAAGGCGATGTACAGGATTTGTCTTTTTGAAAGCGCAGGACTGAAAAGGCTGGATACGTCCCGTCTTGTTGAAATAAAGCAGCAGTGACCCAGGCAGGAGAAAACGATCACTGAGGCAAAGCTAGGCGCGAAGGCTTTTACTGTCAACAGCTTGCGAGCGGTTAAAGATTGGCGTCGGGTTACCGCCGTATTTTTTTGACGCGCCGGCGGTCATGGGCATTTTCGAATCGGTTGTAAGCCCTTCAAAAGGCAAAGGATTTGGATTCCATGAGTCTCAGTCAGTGAATGAAGCAGAGGGGCTTGAAGCCGGACTAGCCTTGACCAAGCAGAAAAAAATAAAAGGATCCCGTTTTTTATCGCGGCCTCAACGCCTGGCTGAGTTGTCCGATACCAGAATCGAAACCGGTACTTCGTTGAACACCACGGTGTAGTTCAACTGGCCGATCGGTTGTGGCAGATCGCTGTCGATGTAGCGGCTTGAGGAGTCGGTCAGCTTGGCGATCAACTGGCCCGCGCGGTAAATGCGCAGCGGCTGATTGCTGCCCTCAGTGACCCGCCAGCGCAGATCGACGGCGCGTTTGTCGGGGTTCAAGGTGGCAGAAAGCTGCCGGACACCCACGTGACCGATCAGCGGTACGCCATCGATGACGTAGCGCTGGGGGTCGGTATTGATGCCCAGGTGAATGAGGATGGTCGGTGCAATGTCCGCTTCGCTGGCCAGCCCGTAAAGCCCGTTCAACGACTTGTCATCAGGATCGGTGATCGGCTGGGTCAATTGTTCGTTGGCCGATTTGTTCAGGCCGATGAAGGCTGTTTTCTCACTGCGGCTCTGTTCGCCGTGATCGTAACCGTCCGGCAGTCTTCTGCCGTGATCGGTGGTGACGATCACCAGCCAGTCTTCGTCGGCATTCTCCCGTTTGCGTTTGGCGACCGCGTCCAGGATCTGCCCGATCTGCTTGTCAGTCTTGGCGATGGCGTCCTGATAGCCAGGACCAAAGCCATTTTCGTGACCGGCGTCGTCGGGTTGGTCCAGATGCATGAAGATGAAATCGAAATTGCCGGTGCGCAGTTCCTGAACCGTGCGTTCGGTGGCGCACTGGTCGTCGCCGCCGCATTTGACCCCTAGTTCGATGAATCCGGCTGAAAGATCATCGGCGAAGTTGTCGTTGATCGGGTTCCAGCTGACGATGCTGGCCGTGTGGCGGGTCGGTGAGGAGAGGCTGACCAGCTTGAACAGGCTGTCGGTCTTGATGCGCAGGCCACTGTCATTGCTGGCGATCCGATGCCGATTGGCCCATGCGCCGGTCAGCACCGTAGCCCAGCCAGGACCGCTGAAGGTGGTTTGCTGGGTCGAGGTGCCCACGATTCCACCGGTGTAGGTCATCATCGGGTGCAGCCCTGCGATGACTGGCGCGTGTCCGGCGTCGATAGCCTGCTTCAGTTGTTCGTATTGCACCCCGTCGATGCCGATCAGCAGGGCCTTGTGCCGATGAAAATCGACCGCATCGCCCAGCAGCATGTTCTTGAGCAGCAGCGCAGCCAGTAAACCCAAGAGCAAGGCGATGCCGCAGAGTCTGGCGATGGAGTACATGTTAAACCTCATGCTTGAGGTCGCGGCGGATAAGACATGGGCAGACGACGATCCTTGTCGAGGTTGAATCGGACTCTATTGGTTATAGCCAACTTTTGGCGGGGTGCCGCAAGGCGCGTGCATTCAAATGAGTGGATGAGTGTCAGGGGGCGGTACGACGCACCTTCTGTGGGAGTGGGCTTGCCCACGAAGAGGCCGGGTAGGGCGCTGCGTCCTTGTGGCCATGACGCCGCCTTCGCGGGCGAGCCCGCTCCCACAGGTTCGATTCCACGCCACTGAGGAGCCCTAGAGCGCCTGGCCCAACACCACATTCAGCGCATTGCGCGCATCGTCCAGTTGGACCAGCGTTGCGTGGTGGGCGCCGAGGGCGTCGCGGTTTTCGATGGCGGTCAGGATCGCCTTGTGGCGCGGCAGGGCGAGTTCGTGCAGGTTGGGGCGTTTGTTCGAATGTTTGAGCGCTTCGCGCAGCGCCAGCGACAGCATGTTGCACAGGTGTGCCAGCAGATCGTTGTGGGTCGCGTCGGCGATGCGGCTGTGGAAATCCAGGTCCGGTTGCAGCACGTCTTCCACGGTGGGCGCGGCGGCCATGCGCTGGTAGGCCTCGCCGATGGAGGCGATTTCTTCAGAGGTGGCATGTTGCGCGGCGAGGGCTGCGGCGGCAGGTTCAATGATGCTGCGCACGCTGGTGAGCAGGGTAAAGAACTCGTTCTGCGGCGAGCTCTGCATCAGCCAGTGCAGTACGTCAGGGTCAAGGATGTGCCACTCGCGACGCGGCTTGACCACCGTGCCCACCCTGGGGCGTGAATACACCAGCCCCTTGGCCACCAGCACCCGCGTTGCCTCGCGCAGCACCGGGCGACTGACCGCATACTCTTCGCACAGCAGGGCTTCGGCGGGGAGCTTGTCGTCAGGTTTGAAGCGCCCTGAAACGATCTGCATGCCGATGTCCTGGACGATGCGTGAATGCATGCTTTTGCGGTCGGAGGGCTTACGGTAATCCATGGGGCGCGAGGCGATCCTGAGCGGTGGGTGCGGCGCATCATAGCATTGGCGAGGAGGCGAGGGCGCAAGGCGAAATGTCTGAACGTTTCGGCTCTGGCGAGGGCACCACAATCCCGTAGCAGCACGGCTTGCCGGCGGTGGCGTCCGTCCAATCGCCACCGCCGGCAAGCCGTGCCGCTACAGGGGATGTAAGCCCATTAATGAGAATGCCGAGGCACTTCCGATCCGCGCATGCCAACCAGAAAGTCGAAGTCACAACCCTGGTCGGCCTGCATCACATGGTCGATGTACAACTGGCGATAGCCACCGATCAGCTTGTTTTGCGGCGCCTGCCAGTCGGCCAGGCGGGCGTCGAGTTCCTGCTGCGGGATGTCCAGGTGCAGGCGTCCGGTCGCACAGTCCAGCTCGATGTAATCGCCTTCCTGCACCACCGCTAACGGCCCACCCGCTGCCGCTTCGGGCGCCACGTGCAACACCACCGTGCCGTAGGCCGTACCACTCATCCGCGCATCGGAAATACGCACCATGTCAGTCACGCCCTGGGCCAGCAGTTTGGCGGGCAGACCCATGTTGCCGACCTCGGCCATGCCCGGATAACCCTTCGGCCCGCAGTTCTTCATTACCAAAATGCTGCTGGCGTCGACGTCCAGTTCCGGATCGTTGATCCGCGCCTTGTACATGTCGAAGTTCTCGAACACCACCGCGCGCCCACGGTGCTTCATCAGGGCAGGCGTCGCGGCGGACGGCTTGAGCACAGCGCCCAGTGGCGCCAGGTTGCCGCGCAACACGCAGATACCGCCGTCGGCCACCAACGGGTTGTCGATGGCACGGATCACTTCGTCGTCGCCGTAGATCGGCGAGTTCTTCACGTTTTCCCACAGCGACTTGCCGTTGACGGTCAAGGCTTCGGGGTTGGGGATCAGGTTGTTCTCGCCCAGGCGACGCAGCACCGCAGGCAGGCCGCCGGCGTAGTAGAACTCTTCCATCAAAAAGCGCCCCGATGGCTGCAGGTCCACCAGGGTCGGCGTGCCGCGACCGATACGGGTCCAGTCATCCAGCTCCAGATCGACGCCGATACGCCCGGCGATGGCCTTCAGGTGAATCACCGCGTTGGTCGATCCGCCGATGGCCGCGTTGACGCGAATGGCGTTCTCGAACGCTTCGCGAGTCAGAATCTTGGACAGGCGCAGGTCTTCGTTGACCATCTGCACCGCCCGCATGCCGGACATGTGCGCCAGCACATAGCGGCGTGAATCCACCGCCGGAATCGCGGCGTTGTGCGGCAGGGACGTGCCCAGCGCTTCGGCCATGCAGGCCATGGTCGAGGCCGTGCCCATGGTGTTGCAGGTGCCGGCCGAGCGTGACATGCCGGCCTCGGCGGATAGGAATTCGTCGAGGCTGATCTGGCCTGCCTTATAGGACTCGTGCATCTGCCAGACGATGGTCCCGGCGCCAATGTCCTTGCCCTTGTGCTTACCGTTGAGCATCGGCCCGCCGGTCACGACGATGGCCGGCACATCGCAACTGGCCGCGCCCATCAGCAGGGCCGGGGTGGTCTTGTCGCAACCGGTCAGCAGCACGACGCCGTCGATGGGGTTGCCGCGAATCGCCTCTTCCACGTCCATGCTCGCCAGGTTGCGGGTAAGCATTGCGGTGGGGCGCAGGTTCGATTCGCCGTTGGAGAAGACCGGAAATTCCACCGGAAAACCACCGGCTTCGATGACGCCACGCTTGACGTGCTCGGCGATGGTGCGGAAGTGGGCGTTGCATGGGGTGAGTTCGGACCAGGTGTTGCAGATGCCGATGATCGGCTTGCCCTGAAACTGATGGTCGGCGATGCCCTGATTCTTCATCCAGCTGCGGTACATGAAGCCGTTCTTGTCGGCGGTACCGAACCATTGGGCCGAACGCAGGGTGGGTTTCTTATTGGTATTGGATGGGGAATCAGACATAAATCAGCACTCTTATTGTAAGACTAAAGGCTTTGCGTGCTGACTAAAGTAGGCCGAAAAGGCCTCGATTGGAAGAGTTGTCACATTAAATAGTATTACTATATAGTCGATCCCATCGATGACCGACCCTGTCATGCCTGCTCGCGCGGCACACACGAAGGCAGAGGCGATCACGCAAGCCGTCAATAACAATAACAACGTGGAGACCGCCAACATGAGCCAGGAACTCAGGCTTATTCGTCGCATCACCCTCAAGCTGATTCCGTTTCTGATCCTGCTGTATCTGATCGCCTACGTTGACCGCTCCGCCGTGGGTTTCGCCAAGCTGCACATGGGCGCGGATGTCGGCATCGGTGATGCTGCCTACGGACTGGGCGCGGGCCTGTTCTTCATTGGTTACTTTCTGTTGGAAATCCCCAGCAACCTGATGCTCGAACGCTTCGGCGCGCGGCGCTGGTTCGCGCGGATCATGGTCACCTGGGGCGCGATCACCATGGGCATGGCCTTCATCCAGGGGCCGACCAGTTTCTATGTGATGCGCTTTCTGCTGGGCGCGGCCGAGGCGGGCTTCTTCCCTGGCGTGTTGTACTACATCACCCAGTGGTTCCCGGTGCGCCATCGCGGCAAGATCCTGGGCCTGTTCATCCTCTCGCAACCCATCGCCATGATGATCACCGGCCCCATCTCCGGTGGCCTGCTGGGCATGGAAGGCATCGGCGGCCTGCACGGCTGGCAGTGGCTGTTCCTGTGCATCGGCGCGCCGGCGATCTTGCTGACCTGGCCGGTGCTGCGCTGGTTGCCGGACGGCCCGGATGATGTGAAGTGGATCGATCCGGTTGAAAAGCGCTGGCTGGCCGGCGAACTGCAAAAGGATCTGCAAGAGTACGGCCAGACCCGCCACGGCAATCCGCTGCATGCCCTCAAGGACAAACGCGTCCTGTTGCTGGCGCTGTTCTATCTCCCCGTGACCCTGAGCATCTACGGCCTTGGACTGTGGCTGCCGACGCTGATCAAACAATTTGGCGGCAGCGATCTGGTGACTGGTTTCGTGTCATCGGTGCCCTACATTTTCGGGATCATCGGCCTGTTGATCGTTCCGCGTAGTTCTGACCGCCTCAATGACCGCTACGGTCACCTGGCCGTGCTGTATGTGATCGGCGCGCTGGGCCTGTTCCTCAGCGCCTTTCTCAGCGTGCCGGTGCTGCAACTGGCGGCGCTGTGTTTGGTGGCGTTCTCGCTGTTTTCCTGCACCGCGGTGTTCTGGACTTTGCCGGGCCGCTTCTTTGCCGGTGCCAGCGCCGCGGCCGGGATCGCATTGATCAACTCGGTGGGCAACCTGGGGGGCTACATCGGCCCGTTCGTGATCGGCTGGCTGAAAGAAATCACCGGCAACCTGGCCTCGGGCCTGTATTTCCTGTCGGGGGTGATGGTCTTCGGCTTGATCCTCACCGGCATCGTCTATCGCGTGCTTGAGCGCAAACACGTGCTGCCCGAATCCGAATTCGCGGCCAGCGCCCGTTCACGTTAAAAGGAGAAACTCATGCATTTGGTTCAATTCGAATTGGGTAACGGCCAGCGTCGCGTAGGCCTCGTGGACGGCGCGCTGGTGCGCGAAGTGCAGGGCGCGACCAGCACCCGTGACCTGGCGCTGGCGGCCATAGACAAGAAGATCTCCCTGGCCGAACAGGTCGACAGCCTCGGGCTGGGCGACAGCCACGACTATTCGCAACTGCGCGCCGACCTGCGCATCCTGCCGCCGCTGGATCATCCGGATCCTGCCCATCTGCTGGTCAGCGGCACCGGCCTCACTCACCTGGGCAGCGCCTCGGCTCGCGACAAGATGCACCAGCATGGCAACGACGAGTCGGCGATGACCGACACCATGCGCATCTTCAAATGGGGTATCGAAGGCGGCAAACCTGCTGCCGGTCAGGCGGGCGTGCAACCCGAGTGGTTCTACAAGGGCGATGGCAGCATCGTCATTCGTCCGGGCGAGGCCTTCCCGCAGCCGCCGTTCTCCGAAGACGCAGGCGAAGAGCCTGAGCTGAGCGGCCTGTACGTGATAGGCCACGACGGCAAGCCTTACCGACTGGGCTTTGCCATAGGCAACGAATTCTCCGATCACGTCATGGAGCGCAAGAATTACCTGTACCTGGCCCACTCCAAACTGCGCGCCTGTTCGTTCGGCCCGGAATTACGCGTCGGCGACCTGCCGCAGAACCTGGCTGGCACCAGCCGCATCCTGCGCAATGGCCAGGTGCTGTGGGAAAAGGAATTCCTCAGCGGCGAGGCCAACATGTGCCACAGCCTGGAAAACCTCGAGTACCACCACTTCAAATACCGTCAGTTCCTGCGCCCGGGCGATGTACACGTGCACTTCTTCGGCACCGCAACGCTGTCCTTTGCCGACGGCATCAAGACCCAGCCGGGAGACCGCTTCGAGATCAGCCAGAGCGAATTCGGCGCACCGCTGGTCAACGGCATCGCGCAGGAAGAGGCGGTGTTTGCACCGGGGGCCGTCACCCAGCTCTGAAAGCGCTGACGTGCTTCTGTGGGAGCGAGCTTGCTCGCGAAGACGGCATTCCGGACACCGCATGTGCGGCGGATGTTCTACCGCCTTCGCGAGCAAGCTCGCTCCCACAGGCTAATGCGCAGACTTTCCTGCCGACACCCAATAAAAACAATCAAGGTGCGCCCCATGACCGCCAATGCCATCCCGCTGGAACAGCTCGACACCGATGCCCTCGAAGACCGCATCTACCGCAAGGTGAGCTGGCGCATCGTCCCGCTGTTCATCTGCTGCTTCCTGTTTGCCTACCTGGACCGGGTCAACATCAGCTTCGCCAAGCTGCAGATGGCCAGCGACCTGGGTTTCAGCGAGACCATCTACGGCCTTGGGGCGAGCCTGTTTTTCGTCGGCTACTTCCTGTTTGAAGTGCCGAGCAACGTCTTGCTGCACCGGATCGGCGCGCGGATCTGGATCGCGCGGATCATGGTGTCCTGGGGGATCGCCTCGGCCTGCATGATGTTCGTGCAGACTGAATTCTGGTTCTACACCCTGAGGTTTCTCATCGGCGTGATGGAAGCGGGATTCGTCCCCGGCGTGCTGTACTTCTTCACCCAGTGGTACCCCGGCACACGGCGGGCGCGGGTCAATTCCTACTTCAAAAGCTCTATTTGTGTGTGCGGTATCGTCGGCGGTCCGCTGGCCGGGCTGATCCTCGGCCACTTCGACGGGGCCATGGGCATGGCGGGCTGGCGCTGGCTGTTTCTGCTGGAAGGCATTCCATCGGTGCTGTTGGGTGGTGTGGTGTTTTGGTTGGTCAAGGACCGCATCGAAGACGCGCCCTGGCTCACAGCACACGAGAAGCAAGTGATGCTCACGCGCATGGCAAAAGAGGTGCGGCCCAACACGTCGCAGAAGGTCAAGGACATCTGGAAACACCCGACCACCTACGTGATGTCGGCTATCTACCTGTGCCTGGTCATGGCCCTGACCGGATTGCTGTTCTGGATGCCGCAACTCATCAAGACCGCGGGGGTGACCGACACCATGGACATCGGCCTGCTCACGGTCATTCCCTACGTTGGCGCGGTGATCGGTAACCTGCTGATCGGTGCCAGCTCCGACCGTCACGGCGAGCGTCGCTGGCACATGGCAGGTTGCGCCACCCTGACAGCGGTGGGGTATCTGGTCTGCGCGCTGTTCCCAGGCCAGCTGTTGCCGCTGATGATCGGCATGACCCTGATCATGACCGGTCTCATTGCCTGGATGCCGATCTTCTGGACTGTCCCGCCACGTTTTCTCAGTGGTATCGCCGCCGCAGCAGGGATCGCCCTCATCAACTCCCTGGGGCAATTGGGCGGCGTTATCGCGCCCTTTATGGTCGGCCGCATCAAGGACCTCACCGGCACCGCAACGCCGGCCCTGTTTGCCTTGTTCGCCGTGAGCGTGCTGGCCATCGGGCTGATTGTCTGGGGCATTCCTGCCCGGTATTACGCCAGGGAAACTGCACAGGACTGAGCCGCCAGCATTGACCCTGTGGGAGCGAATTCATTCGCGAAGCGGTGGTACATCCGATGAAAATGTATCGGTTGTGCCGAAGTCTCGCGAATGAATTCGCTCCCACAGGGGATCTGTGAAGTCCTTGATCTTTCACTTTGCCCCAGGCACGCACCTTTTGACCTATCATTCGCGCTTTCACCTATGCGAAGCACTGCCATGACCACCACCCCTGAAAACCTGCGCGCCCTCCTGCAAACCGCACTGACCTCCCAGAGCATGCTGGAGATCGACGGCCTGCACGCCTTCGAATTCACCCTGGACGAGATGCTGCAGATCGAAAGCATGGACGGCCGCGAGCGCAAGGTCTGGCGCTTCTCCCTGGCCCAGGTCGACTCGGCCGAATTCGACAGCGCCCTGCAAAGCTGGGTCATCAACGACGGCAACGCCGACCACCGGCTCGTCGTGCTGGATGCGTTCGCCGGTAGTGATGAGGATGAAGAGCACGAGTGACCTGGTGCCGCTCACACGAGCAACCAATCCCCGCCAAACGCTGTCATAGCCCCTGAATCACCGCGTTTGCGGCGCGCCAACAACTCCAACAAGAGAACAGCCCAATGACACCCAGACTTCTGCCCTGGCTGGTGCTCGCCAGCAGCCTTACCGCCCTTACTGTCCAGGCCAAATCCATGACCGACTACGACGTACTGGTCGGTGCCTACACCGCAGGCAAAAGCGAAGGCATCTACCGTTACGGCTTCAACACCCAGACCGGCCAGCTCGACGCCACGCCGCGCCAGGTCATCAAGAGCGAAAACCCCTCGTGGCTCACGCTCTCCAAAGACCAGCGCCACCTGTTCGCGGTCAACGAGAACGGCCCGGGCCAGACCGACGTGGTCGGCAAGGTCTCGAGTTTCGCCATCGATCCCAAGACCCACGTCGTGTCGTTCATCAACCAGATCGACAGCAAGGGCGAGGAGCCGACCCATTCGAACCTGAGCAAGGACGGGCGCTTCCTGTTCGTTGCCAACTACGCCGTGCACCCGGATCCGGGCGGCTCGCTGGCGGTGGTGCCGGTCGGCAAGGACGGCAGGCTCTCGCCAGTGGTGCAGACCGCGACCCACGAAGCGAGCAAGGTCAACCCCGAGCGCCAGGCCTCGTCCCACGTGCACGCCGCCGTGCCGACTCCCGATGACAAATACCTGGTCGCCATGGACCTGGGCGCAGACAAGATGTTTGTCTTCAGCTACGACCACAATCAGGCCCAGCCGCTGAAACCGGCTAAAACCCCGGCCGTCGAGCTGCCACCGGGCAGCGGCCCGCGCCATCTCTTGTTCAGCAAGGACGGCAAGCACGCCTGGCTGACCATGGAAATGAGCGCGCAGGTCGCGGTGTTCGATTACCGCGATGGCGAGTTCAAGCGCACGCAGTTGGTTGAGTTGGCCAACAAGCAAGGCCAGCAAAATCGCGCAGCCGGCGGCCTGCATACCTCACCGGACGGCAAGTTCCTCTACGTCGCCAACCGCGGCGAGGTCAATGAATTGCTGGTGTTCAGTATCAACGGCAATGGCCAGCTCAAGGAAATCCAGCGCCGTTCGGTGGAAGGCAAGGAGCCCCGCGAGTTCAGCTTTGATCCGAGCGGGCACTTCTTGCTGATCGCCAACCAGAAGAGCAACCAGATCGTCACCCTGCGCGTCGACCCGAAAACCGGGCTTTTGGGCGAAACCGTGCAGAAAATCGACTTCGATTCCCCCTCCGACTTCCGCTTTCTCACCGCCAAGTGACACATTGACGCACCCCGCAGCCCTTGATTTTCAAGGGCTGCGGCCATGTATTAATTGAAGTGATATGGGCTAGTGCCAGAAAAGATTTTTTCTGAACGCGCCTCGGGCGTACTTTTAATTCCACGGCCACGACGGTCAAGACTTGAAACGAAACATCGACACCGAGGTACACATCATGAACTTCAATATCTTCTCCATCATCGCCGCGTCCGCCATCTCCGCCACTGTTGCATTGCCTGCCAGCGCCAGTGTCGAAGTGACCGATAAAAAAGTCAGCGCGACTCAGACCTACACCCCTAAATACCTGCAACAAAGCGCCAACTTCTACGCTGCACTGGATCACAAGACTCAGTAATGAATAGAACCCTGGACGTGAATCCATTCCCCGTCAACGCTGCCCTCGTTCCCGGGGAATGGATTCTCAAAGCACCACAAGTAACGCTGTAACGGCTCGACATTGAAAGAACGCTTTCGCGAGCAACTTCGCCTTTAACAGGTTGATGCGACCCACTGACCATTGCGTGTCAGGCCATGTATCAAATGTAGGCGAGCTTGCTCGCGAAAGCGTTGAATTCCCTCCCTTTGGTCCCCGTCTACTGAATAAGTAATGGGGATTTTTTTATGCCCGTTCTCACGTATCAAACAGAAGAGCCTGACAGTTACCAATCAACCGCATAGCTCAATGCCAATGTACGGCCTTGAGCGTTTGGATAAGGCGCTCGTGCATTGGCTTGGCTAAACAGCGTCTGATATTGGCGGTTGCTCAAGTTGTAGATGCCCCCTTCAAGACGCCCGACCGGGAGCCGCTTGGACCCCAGAAGATCGAACAGCGTATAGCCTTGTATCTTTCTGCCGTTGTTGTCCTTGAAGGCAGCGTCATAATTGGCCAACTGCATAGCCTGTAGCCGTACCGAATAATCGCTGGGCCGGTATTCTGCAAACAGCGTGGTTTTGGCCGGCGATACCCGTGTTGCGGGCAGGTCGATCCATTTGCCTGCCTGGCGGGTTTCGCCTTTGGCCCAGGCGTAGGTGCCGCCTGCGGTCCAGGTATCCGTGACTCGATAACTCAGGTCCGTTTCCACCCCGCGCACGCGTTCGCGTTGGTTGACCAAGCGCAATACACGATCCCGGGCGTCGTAGAACTGGGTCACATCGGACGTGTTCTCATAGGCCGTTGCCTGCACTTGCCACTTGTCCAGATTGGCGCGCCAGCCCAGCTCATAACTGTTGACCTTGAGGGCCTGGGCATTGAGTTGCGTGATGTCGTAATCGCTTTTGACATCACGCAGGTAACGCTGAATATCCGGCAGGGAAAATCCCTGGCTGAAGTTGGCAAATACTTCCTGCGAATCATTGAGTCGATAGACAGCGCCCAGGTTATAGAGGGTGTCGTCGTATTTGAGCGTACCTCCGGGCAGTGTGGCCCTGCGCCCAGTCTGGGCGATTTCACCGTAGGCGATGCTGTCGCTCACCTGGCTTTCGATCCAGGTCTTGCGCACGCCGCCGCGCACCGTCCAGTCGCCGATGTCGTACGAAACCTGGCCAAATATCGCTTTGGTGGCTGTCTCAAGATCTGGCCCCAACTCAAAGGTCGTTCCGGATTTTCGATAACTCAGGCCGTCGACAATGTATTGGTCGCCGCGTTGGCGTGAGCGTTCATGATCGTAATCCGCGCCCCACACCAGATTCCCGGTTGCGCTGGCGATCATGGGCAGCGGGCTTTCGACCGCAGCCCGCAAACCGTAGACATCCTGCACGCTGTTATTGTCCGAAGCACCTGCCTTGCCCCGGCTCAGATCCGGGAAGAACAGCGCGTCAGAGCGGCGCCAGTAACTTTCCAGTTGCAGGTTCTGGGAGAAGAAGTCAGCGTCGCTGTATGTCAGGTTGACGGCCTGGTTATGGGTATAGGGCTGGTCCTTGAGGTGAAGGCCTTTGACTGCCACTCCCTCGTCGGGGTTTTTTCGGTCCTTGGTGTAGCGAGTGTCCTGCTGATCCTTGTAGTCCTGCACGGCAATCCCGACCCTGCGATCGGTGTCGAGCTGATACCCGATTCGGGCGTGCAGGTCATAGGTGTCGGTGTCCATGTTGCTGCCCTGGGACGTATCCTGCGCCAGGCGCCTGCCGTTGCCGTCAAACTGATCGTTGCGCTGGGTCAGTCCCGCCGAAAGGTATCCATCCAGAGCGCCAGAGCGTCCGGAGACGCTTTGAAACGCCTCATAGGCAAAACCTCGCGCCTGCAGGTTATTCCCGGTGCTCAGACCGATCCGGCTGGTAAAGGCCGCATCTTCACCCTGATTGCGTCGGGTGATGATGTTGATGATTCCTCCTGACGCGCCTGCGCCATAAATACTGCTCGCGCCGGAAATCACCTCAATGCGCTCGATGCTGTCGGGAGAGATGCTGTTCAGTTGGCGAAAGTTATCCCGCGTAGAGTTCTGCGAAACGCCATCGATCAGCACCAGCAGGCTGCGTCCCCGCAGCGTCTGCCCAAAGTTGCTCATGCCCCCGGTGGCGGGCGCCAGTCCTGGAACCAGTTGCCCAATGATGTCCGACACCCTGCGCCCGGCCGCGCTCTGCTGCTCAATCTGCTGGGCATCGATCACCTGAACGGAGCCCGGAATCGAAGCGATGCTCTGTTGAGTCCTAGTGGCCGATACCACCATCTCCGAGAGGTTCAGGGTGCCGGCAGGTTGGTTACCCTCCGTTTGTTCGGCGCAAACAGGAAGGCTTGGGCCTGCGAACAGGGGCAAGAGTATGGCGAGTCGTTTTCCGGTCATGGGGAGTCTTGTGGGTTGTTGTTGGAATTGGATGGGGACATCTCACTCTTGCGAACGCGCTCGCGATGACGGGTGTTGTTGTTTCGTTGACCAGCGACCTCGCGGTTATCTAAACGGTAATGATTATTGTTGGTCGCTTTGAGTGCGGCGCAATGTATAGCTGTCTCTGGTCGTGATATGTCGTCCGTTTCCGATCTGGTTTGCGGGAAATTTCCTAAACTGAGCGTCGGCGGGGGCAGGGTTCGCCGCTGAATCACTTCGATCTATCAGCCTTATTAATCGCTTAAATAATCAACCCAACTGATCTTCAGAATCGCTGCACATCGTTTTTCATTGACAGTGCCGTCCTTCATTCTTCGCTCCAGAAAACAGCAACATCTGGAGCTACTGTCATGGCCACTGCCATTCTCAATTCACTCAAACACGGCGCTTACACCGCCATCGCGTTGTATGTCGTATTCATCGCAGTGGTCACTGTTGTCAGCCTTAATCCACAACTGGGCGCACCGGACTCGGTGTCTGTTCAATCGGCTGTCGTTGCGCTGGATGGCGCGGCTGAACAGGCGAAGGGGCGTGCGTCGTGAGAGGGGCGAACTTCTGGGTGATTGTGTTCTTTGCCCTTATCAACAATGGCTGCACCTTGCTTGGGCATGGCGAGGGTTCAGTTGGTGGTGTGGCGCGCAGTATCGAGTTTCGCGCCGAGATGGCCGATGCGGTGGAGATGCTCAGGGCGCAGAAGCTCAATACCGGGAACCCGCCGCCTAAATATGGTGAGGCGTTTTCTTCGGTGTTCCAGTTAAGCGCGGTGGTGTAAACGCGCACCTTCCCCGTAGCAGTCCGGCCGGGCGGCGTTCCGATGCCGGCGTCGGCGATCTTGAGATCGACCCGCCGGCAAGCCGTGCTGCTACGGGTGTAGGTCATCCAGAAGCCCGGCGTAGGGGGTTTCCGAAAATTTCGTAGTCAGGCTGTTTTTCACAAACCGCTGAGTGACATCGCCAAGCCCTGAAATTACTGTCCGGCTTCCATAGGCCCGGAAAGGACACCGCGCCACGGCAATCCTTTCAAAGCAGGAAGCTCAAGATGTCACAACCCTACGCATTCGTTAACGACCAAACCCGGCACTACATTCACCTGCGAGATCGCGATCTTGCCCTCTCCATGAGCGCTCGCTCGAAACTCGATCAGCTCAATCCCTTCCTCCGTAACGGCATGGTGATGCCCGGAGACGTCGTGGTCGTCAGTGACGGCCCGACGCATATGTGTACCCCGGAAGAAACGCTGCTGATGCAGCTGTCATTAGATGTGCGCGGGGCAATGATCGGCATGTCCGCACACGAAAGCTCTGTGATGACGCACAACTTCGACCTGCTGCAAAGCTTGATGTCGTACGGTTCTATCGGTATTGGAGCCAGCACGGCGGCATGGAGCAGGCATCTCAAGGATCTGGAAGACCTGCTCAAGCAGACCGAGGCACTGCATCAACGCTGGCGTGGGGGTGGCATGACCAATGATAAGTTCTTCGCCCAGCGGCGTGCGCTGTTTACCCGGATGGAGACGAGCCTTAAAGGTATTGGTCGTTTTGGGTCGGGTTTGAATAACCAGGGCAAGATGAAGCAGATCCTGGGGATTTCCAGCAAGAGTTACCTGCATACAGGCGATATCAGGGGCTATGCCGGCAAGGTCAGGGGCGTGTCGAAAATGGCGAGTGCGATGAGTAAGGGTGCTTACGTCGGGATTGCGCTGGATGTTGGTGTGGGTGCGCTGGAGATTCAGGAGGCTTGTTCAACTGGGCGGGAAGAGGAATGTAGCAGGGCGAAGTATGTTGAAACCGGTAAAACGGTGGGTGGGATAGGGCTTGCTTGGGCCGGCGGCTCAGCTGGAGCAGGAGTTGGCGCGTCTATCTGCCTCGGGCTTGGTGTGGCGACCGGTGGCGTAGCCATAGTTGGCTGCGCTCTGGTAGGCGGTGCAGTGATGGCGTGGGGAGGTGGAAACGCGGGGTCGATGATCGGGGAAGGCGCAACAACTCTACTGTATGAAAACATCCATGGACGTTAAATTCATTCTGGATTGGAGCGTGGTGCTCTGCTTTCTTCTCATTCTGATTGATGCGGCGGTGCTTCTGTGGGTAGTCCTCTTCAGGCTTGAGCAAATTGAAAACGCACTTGGAAATAGCAAAATCAATATGAAAGTGAAGCGATTGGGGACTAATGTCGGATTGCTAGGACGCCAGTACAGGCTGGGAATAGCAGCAAGTGTGTTGCTATTCCCAAACATGTATATCCGAAAGGGTCTGGTTGATCCCGATGATGTGAAGAATATGCCCACCCACTTGAAACGCTGGGCCGTAATCCCCAATGTGGCAGCGGCGGTGTTGCTCATGTTGTCGTTTATTTGGGCACTCATGGCCGGAAAAATTTAGCGAGGGCTATCTCCAGTCCGCCCCCGCCGGCAAGCCGTGCTGCTACGGGGTTGGGTGTTTCACCATGGCGTGTTTGAACAGCTCTGAATCCAGAAACCGCTGCAGCCACGCCTGCAAACATGGATAGGGCGCCTGCCAGAACCACTCAGGATCTACCCCGCAAAACTGCCGCACGAACGGGGCGAGGGCGGTGTCGGCCAGGGTCAGGTGGTCGGTGAGCAGATAATCCCGCGTGGCCAGCAAGCCTTCGAGCCTGGCGAGAAATACCTCACCTTGGGCGCGGTAATGTTCCTGGCTGAATTCGGGATAGCGCACGGCATATTTGTAGCGGTCCAGGTCGGTCTTGAATGGGCCGTCGTTGAGTTCGATCAGTTCGGCTATCAGCCGCTGTCCGTCGATGTCGCCGGCCAAAGACCAATCTTGTGGGTCATTTTGTGCCAAAGCCCAGCGCATGATGTCCAGGCTCTGTTCCAGCACTTGGTCGTCCAGCACCAGAACCGGCACCGTGCCCTTGGGCGAGCGGGCCAGCATCTCGGCCGGTTTGGCTTTGAGGCTGACTTCCACCGTTTCCACCGCGACGCCCGAGTAGGCCACGGCCATGCGCGCCCGCATGGCGTAGGGGCAACGGCGGAAGGAGTAGAGCAGGGCGCCCATCAGCTGACCTCCAGGGTGCTCAGGCCATTGCCCTGGCGTTTGACCTGAATCTGCACCGGGATGCGCTCGTGCATTTCCTGCACGTGGGAGATCACCCCGACCTTGCGCCCTTGGGCCTGCAGGCCGTCCAGCGCGTCCATCGCCAGTTGCAGGGATTCGGGGTCGAGGCTGCCGAAGCCTTCGTCGATGAACAGCGATTCGATCTTCAGCGTGCTCGATGCCATGGACGCAAGGCCCAAGGCCAAGGCCAGGGAAACCAGGAAGGTTTCGCCGCCGGACAGCGAATGCACCGAGCGCAGTTCGTCGCCCATCTCGGTGTCCATCACCAGCAGCCCCAGCATGCTGCCGCCGCGTTTGAGGCGGTAGCGGCGCACCAGTTGCCGCAGTTGCGCGTTGGCGTGGTGCACCAGCAGGTCGAGGTTGTAGGCCTGGGCGATCTTGCGGAATCTGTCGCCTTCGGCCGAGCCGATCAGCGTGGCCAGGCGCGCCCAGCGCAGGTATTCGCCATGGGCGGCCTTGATGCGCTCCTGCAACTCGCTGTTGGCGGTGCGCCGCCGTTCATCTTCGCTGATCTGCGCCCGCAGGTCGGCACACAGTTGGTCATGGGTCGCTGATTGCGACTGAGCGTCGTTGAGCGCCGAGGCCAGTTGTTCGGCGCCGTTGATGTCGCTGTGTTGCGCCTGATGTTGCTGCACTTGAGCGTCACGCTCCTGCACCAGCACCCTGGCCTGTTCCAGGGCTTTTTCGCTGTGTTGCAGGCGTTGGCGCAACTGGCCGACATCGTCGTCGCTTAAGGCCAGCAGCGCCTCGAGCGCCGCGTCGTCCAGTTCGCCGTGCTGGCTGCGCCAGTCACTGATCTGACGATCCAGATCGGCGACTTCCTGCTGCAATGCGTCCAGCCGCTGACGTTCGCCGTCCAGTTCGGTGGTCAGTTTGATCAGGGCGTTGTGTGCCTGTTGCAGAGCGTCGGACGTATTCGCCTGAGTCTGACGCGCCTGCTCCACGGCTTGTTCCAGTTGCTGTTGCCAGGCGTGCGCGCTGGGTTGCTCACCGAGGATTTCCCGCAGGCGCTGTTGCACGGCCTGCTGCTGTTGCTGGCAGGCGTGCACACGTTGTTGCAATTGCTGATGTTGTTGCTGACGACCCTGCTGGGCGAACTGCTCGCGTTCGATTTTCTGCGCACGCTCGCTGTGTTCCTGCTGTTCGTCCTTCTGCTGATCGAGCTGCTGGGTGCGCAGGGCGATGTCGTTGTCCAGGTGCAGGAAGCTCTCGGTGGCCGATTCGCGCCACAGCGCCAGGCTTTCCGCGGGCAGCAATGCTTCGAACTCCTGCAACGAGGTTTCGAAGCTCTGGTTGTCCAGCGAGATGTTGCGCTGCTGGTCATCGAGCAGTTTCATCGCCTGCTGGCTCGCTTCGCGTGCGTCCTGCACCTGGCGTTGCAGGGCTTCGGCGTCGCGTTGCACCTTGAGCAGGCGCGTCTGGCGCTGCTCGGCGTTGATTACGTCCTGGGCCAGTTGATGCAGGCGCTCGCTGAGCCAGTCGCCGCGCAGGTGCTCGGGCTGTTCCAGCAGACGCTGATACAGCGGGTGGGCTTCGAGGTCCGGGGTCAGTTTCTGCAACTGTTCGCCCAGTTGCTCCAACTGCGGTTTGGACTGCTTGAGCTGGTTGTTCAGTTCGGCGACTTCGGCGCGCAGTTCGGCGAGGGTTTCACTGAGCTGGGCGACCTTCAGGCGCGCTGCGCTTTCTTCGCTGTCGTCATGGCCAGAGAGTGCCTGCAACAAGGCATCGGACTGGTGATAGGGGTGCTCTTCGCTGCCGCACACCGGGCACGGCTGGTGATCGACCAATTGCTCGCGCAGTTGCTCGACGCTGGCGCTGCGGGCCAGACGCTGACGTTGCAGCAACTCGACGGTGACCTTCAGCGCTTGCTCGGCGGCCTCGTGTTCACCCTTGAGTTGCAGGCCTTTGGCGATGCTCTGCGCACGGCGTTCGGTGGCCTGTTGCTGCTGGGTCTGGACCTGGTGCAGGCGTGTGGCGATGTCCTGATGACGCTGCCACAGGCGGTCCAGTGAGTCGCTGGCACTGTGTTGCTGGCGGTTGTCCTGCAACAGTTGCCCGAGGCGTTCTATTTCCTGGCTGACCGCATCGGCCTTGACCTCGGCGTCGTCGTACAGCGCCTGCAACGCGGTGCGACGTTCACTCAGTGCCTGTTCGGCGCGGGTGGACGCCTGCTCCAGCGCCGGCAATTCTTCGCGGCCTTTGTTCAGGCGCGAACTGACCAGCACGATCTGTTGCAGGCGTGGGCGATAGGCCGTCCACGACTGACTGAGGGCATCCAGCGCGGCACTGCTTTGCAGCTGTTCGGCAATGGATTGCAGGCGGGTTTGCACCAGGCGCTGCTGCTCGCTCAATTGGTCGAGTGCCGCCTGGCCTTCCTGGCTGGCCTGTTCGGCGACGCGCGCCTGTTCGCTGATCGGTTGCAGTTCGTTGTTCAGATGATTGAGCTGGACGTGCTGCTCGAACGCTTCGCTCAACGCAGGTTTGGCCGCCTGCTGCTGTTCCTGCGCCTGTTGCAGGGCGCCTTGGGCCGAGGCCAGTTGCGCTTGCAGATCGCTCAGGGTCGCCTGGGTCTGTGCCTGCTGCTCGACCTGAGCCTGGATGCGCGCCGCCAACGGCGTCAGTTGCGCATCGAGTCGGGTGCGCTGGCCGAACAGATGGCGCTGCGGCGCCAGCCGTTCCAGTTGCACGAGTTGCTGGCGCTCGCTGGCTTGCTGATCCCACGTCTGCTGCGCGCTGGTCAGCTGCTCGTTGGCGGCCTGGTGGCTGTCGCGCAGGCGGGTCAATTCGCTGAGCCATTGCTGCTTGAGTTCAAGCTGACGCAGTTGCGCCTGGGCCAGTTTCAGTTGCTGCTGTGCATCGGCAAAGCGCTGCTCAAGCTCGGCGCGCTGCTCAGGCTCCAGCGGTGTCAGGTTGCCGGCCTGGGCGTTGAGGGTTTTCAGCGCCTCTTCGGCCTCCTTGCTCTTGCTGTAGGCGCGGCGGCCCAACTGGCTGTAGATGGCGGTGTCGGTGAGCTTTTCCAGCAGTTCGCTGCGCTCTTTGTCATCGGCCTTGAGAAAGGCGCTGAATTCGCTCTGGGCCAGCATCACGGCGCGGGTGAACTGCTCGAAATTCAGCCCCAGCCGGGCTTCGAGCAGGTTTTTGTATTCGGTCTTGTTCTGGCTGCTGAGGATCTGCTCGCTGTCAAGGTCGGTCAGGGTCTGGCGGCTGGCCTGCAACTTCTTGGTGGCGTTGTCGCGCGCGCGGTTGGTTTCCCAGCGGGCGCGGTAACGGCGCTTGTCGATGCCGACGAAATCCACCTCGGCGTAACCGCTGCCGGTGCCACGGCGCAGCAGGTTGCGCGGATCGTTGGTGCTGATGTCGCCGTCGATCTCCGGCACCTTCGACTGACCTACGTTGTTCAGCCGAGGAATGGCACCGAACAGCGCCAGGCACAGGGCGTCCAGCAGCGTGCTTTTGCCCGCGCCGGTGGGGCCGGTGATGGCGAACAGGCCGGCGCTGGCCAGAGGTTCGGCGGTGAAATCCAGCTCGAAGGGGCCGGCGAGGGACGCGAGGTTTTTCAAGCGAATGGCAAGAATCTTCATGGCTGTTCGCTCTCCAGTTGCACGTCCTGAAGCAGGGTGGCGAAGTCCTGCAATGTCTGGTCATCGACCTCGCTGCCGTAGCTGTCCAGCCAGGCGCGGCTGAACAGTTCCTGTGGGCTCAACTGGTCGAGTTCGATCAGTTCGCGGCCGTCTTCGTCATCGCGGTTGCCCTTGCCTGCGTATTCCGCGGCGATGCGAACCAGGCGCACGGCCTTGTTTTCCAGCGCCGCTTCAACCTGGTTGCGCAAGTCCGGTTGCGGTTCGTCCAGTTTGACCCGCACTTCCAGCCAGGGCTGGCGGTCGACGTCGGCCAGCAGGTCGATGTCCGGCAGGTCGGCCAGTTGCAACAGCAGCTCGGCCAAAGGCGCAGGGCCCATGCGTTGCAGGTTGACGGCCCGAGGAATCAGCAGCGGGGTGACGCTGGCCAGCTTGCCGTTCTCGCAGTCGATTTCGAGGATCTGGTGCTGGTAGCCGATCTCGGAGAACGACAGCGGAATCGGCGAGCCGCTGTAGCGAATGCGGTTCTCACCGTTGACCTTCTGCGGTTTGTGCAGGTGGCCCAGGGCGACGTAGGTGATGGTCTCGCCGAACAGGCTGGCGGGCAGCGCTTCGGCGTTGCCTATGATCAGGCTGCGTTCCGAGTCTTCGGACACCGAACCACCGGCCATGTGGGCGTGGCTGATGGCGATCAGCGCCTGGCCTTTCTTGCGTTTCTGGTTGGCGGCGGCGATCAGCATTTCGTGCACTTGGCCGATACCGCGCAGGTAGTTCTCGCCTAGCGCCGGGCCGGTCACTTCAGCCGGGCGCAGGAACGGCAAGGCCAGACACCAGCCCAGCACCTTGCCCTTGGGGTTGGTCAGGGGCAGCAACAGTCGTTCGACGTCGAGCACGCCGTCGTCCAGCCACAGCACCCGGCCCAGGGCGTGGGTGCGCAAACGGCGCATCAGCGGGGCGGGCAGTTCGATGCGCGAGCCGGAATCGTGGTTGCCGGCGATCATCACGATGGTCAGTTGCGGGTTTTGTTCGTGGGCGCTGACGATGAAGTCGTAGAGGCGCTCCTGGGCTTTGACCGGCGGGTTGACGGTGTCGAAGATGTCACCGGCGATCAGCAGCACATCAGGCTTGCGCTCGACGAGCCGGGCCAGCAGCCATTTGAGGAAACTCTCGTGTTCGAAATCCCGCTCCTGGCCGTGAAGGTTCTGGCCCAGGTGCCAGTCGGAGGTGTGGAACAGACGCATTGGGGTACCTTGGTTCTAAAGAGGTGTTGTCTGCTCTGGCCTCTTCGCGAGCAAGCTCGCTCCCACAGGGAATGAGGTCAACTGTGGGAGCGAGCTTGCTCGCGAAGAGGTCGGAACAGCCAACGAAAATCATCATGTGTGCCCGCTTCGGCGCAAGCCTCATTTCGGATAAAGCGGTGGCAGGCTGTCTGCGCCGTTGGCTTCTACCGGTTTTTCGACGGCAGGCAACGCCTTGACCGCTTTCCATAAATCCTCGCCCAGCCACAGCTTGCCGGTTTCGCTATAGAGCGCGCCGTTGAGGCCGTCCAGTGCATCGGACAGCGGCACGAAGCGCGCGGCCATGTCGGCCAGGGTTTCCGGCTGCTGGCGGGCCCAGGCATCGAGGGCCTGGCGGGTTGCTTGTGGGTCGTTGGCAAGGCTTGCGCGCTTGAGATCGTCCAGCACGGTACGCGGGCTGGGGCCGGTCTGCGCGGCGCGGGCGACGGCCGGTTGCGAACGGGCACGCCACCATAATGAGAAACCCAACAGCGTGGTGAACGCCAGCAGCACGGTGCTCAACTGCCATGGCCACACCGGCGGGCCGATCAAGCTGCCACCGGCGCTGTCGCTCACCGGCATGTCCACCGCCAGCGCGGGATTGGTGCTGACTTGCAGAGTACGGGCGGGCAGGGCGCTGTGCTCCAGATGATCTTCCAGGGTGTTCCACCACACCAGGTCCACTGCCGGGATGTCGATGGCCCCAGGGCGATTCGGCACCAGCGCCACACGTTCTTCGCGGGTGCCCACCAGCCCGCGTTCGCTGGCCTGGTTGCTCAACTGCGGTTGATCAGGATAACGGCGCAGCGCGCTGACTTCCGAAGCAGGCAACGGCGGCAACTGCGCGCTGGACAAGCCCTCGGCGGTGATGACCAGGGTGCGGGTCAGCGAGTCGCCGATCTGCACGTGGGCAGGGTCCGGGTTCCAGTCTTCGCTCAGGGTGATGCTGCGCGCCGGCAGCCACGGCGTGTTGGCGGGGTAATGGGCAGGCTGTGGTTTGACCTTGAGCGCCAGCGGCAGGGAGGTCACGCGCATCAGCTTGCCCGGCTTGGGACTGGTGGCCATCGCTGGCTGGCTGGTGGCGGCGGCCTGGGTTTCCGGAACGTCCTGGACCATGGTGGCGCTGAATTCCTGGGCCGGAATGGTCATGTCGCCGCTCTGTTGTGGGTAGAGCGCGTACCGCATTTCGATCACGCCGTGGCGGATGCCGTTGATCTGCTTCTCGTAGGTGCGAGTGTCGCCAAGTTTCTCGATGCGCGCGTCAGGCACCTGCAGCGGCGTCAGGTTGCTGTCATCGAACAGCGACACCGAGTGATAGATGCGCACCGTCAGCACGGCCTGGGCCTGCACGTAGACAGTGTCCTGATCCAGGCTGGCCTCCATGAACACCGGCGCCAGTTTCTGCTCCTGGGCCTGGGACTGTTCGACCTCCACCACCTGCAGGGCGATGGGCTGGCTGACCAGCTCGCCGAGCTTGAGCGATGGAATCTCGATGGAGCCGCTGTGGCGCGGCATCAGGGTAATCAGCCAGCGGGTGGTGGCGTGAACGTTGCCTTCCAGGGTGGTCAGACTGTTGAGCTGGCGGGTGTCACGCACCTCGAAATCGGTATCCAGCGCGCTCATGTCCGGCTTGCCGAACAGGGTCGCGTCATCGGATTCCAGGGTCAGTTCCACTGTTTCACCGGTATTGACTCGCGTGCGGTCGACGCTGGCCTGCAAGGTTGCCGCAGGCTCGTCGGCCCACGCCACGAGGGCGAACAGGCACAGCAGCCAGACGATTATCAACCTGTGCACACGACTCATTTGGCCTTTTCCTGATGTTGCTGCTGTTCGTACCAGAATTTGCGTCGCAGCAGCTCGCCCGGTTCATCCGGGATCTGCCGCAACCATTGTTCGAGCGCTTGCCGCTGTTCGGCGTTGATCTGGGTATCGGCCGGACGGCTGGGCGCCCGGGTGGGCTCGTCGGCGTCGGGGGATGCGTCCGGCGCCTGGGCGTTGCCCGAAAACTGCGGGGCGTTGCTTGCGTTGTTGTCTTCGCTGGCCGGGCTCTGCGCCTGCTGGTTGCTCTGCTGTTGCTCGGCCTGGCCGGTCTGCGCCTTGCTGGTGTCGTCTTCGCTTTCGGTCTTGCCTTCACTGGCGTCCTCTAGCGCCGCCTGCCTGTTCTGCTCGATGAGCTGCTCGACCAGCGCCTTGTTAGTGACTGCTGCCGCTAGATCGGGTTGATGCTCCAACGCCTGTTCATAGGCATCGACGGCGGCTTCCAGTTCGCCGCTTTTGGCCAGCGCATTGCCCCGATTGTAATGGTCGGTCGCGGTGTTGCCCTGAGCGAAGCGCTGGGCGGCGCCGGTAAAATCCCCAGCCTCATAGAGGGCAATGCCTTGCCACTGAATGTTCTCGAAATGCCTGGCTGCCTCTGCGGGTCGGTGACGCTGCAGCAGGTGCTGGCCCTGTTGGTCCGGTCGCCGCCACAAGTCATCGAAGTCGAAAGCATAGCTGTGTTGCGGGATCGCCATCAGCAGCGGCAGGCACAACACCCAGCCACGCCGCCCGGCGCAGGCCGCCAGTAGCAACAGTGGCAACAACAGCCAGTAGCCCTGATCGGCCCAGGTGTCGAGCTGAACGGTGCTGCCCATGCTGCGCAGCTCGGTCGGCGCCTGGAGCAGGCCCAGTTCGCGCAGGTCGGCATCGACCAGTTGCAGTTGGCTGTACTGGCCGCCCAGGCTTTCGGCGAAATCCTTGAGGCTGGTGCTTTCCAGGCGCGGCACCAGAATGCCGCCCTGGGCATCCTTGAGGAACCCGCCTTTCTCCTGCGCCACCGGAGCACCCTCGGCGGTGCCGACGCCCAGCATCAGCCATTGCGGCGGGTGGTCGGTCATGGCCTGGCGAATGCCCTGACGCTCGGTCTCGGTCAGCGACGAGCCGATCCACAGCAATCGGCCCTGGCCCAGGTCGCCCTGCTTGAGCAGGTCACGGGCCTTGAGCACCGCAAGGTCGGCCCGCTGGCCGCTCTCGGGCATGATCGATGGCTTGATCGCGTCCAGCAGGTTTTTGCTGGTGGTCAGGTCGTCGGAAAGCGGCACCAGCGTATGGGCGCTGCCCGCGTAGACGATGATCGCGGTCTGCGAATCGCTGCGCAGTTGCAGCAGGTCCAGCAACTTGCGCCGTGCCTGTTCAAGGCGAGTGGGCGGGCTGTCGGCGGCGAGCATCTCCGGGGTCAGTTCCAGCAGCACCACCAAGGGGTCCACCGGTTTCTGGCTGGTCTGCTCGACGCGCTGCCAGCTCGGCCCGATCAGGGCGAGCAGGGCCAGCAGCCAGCCGAACGCCAGCGCGACCCACGGCAGTTTGCTCTCCCGGCCGCTGCCGCCGCTGAGCAATACCGAGTGGAAGGCGCTGGGCAGAATCATCTGCCAGCGGCCCACGCGTTTTTGCCGGTGCCACAGGCGCCAGATCAGCCAGCCCAGCAGGGGCAGCAACAACAGCCACCAAGGGCGCAGAACGTGGGGCCAGAAGGCGAAGAAAGTCGGGCTCATCGACGCCTCCGCAAGCGCTTGAAACGCTGGCGCCATTGCGGGCCCTGATGCAGCACCGGCTGGCGTGCGAGGAAACGATAGAGCGGGTTGTGCGGCCAGCGCTCGTGTATCACCAAGAGGATGCTCAGCAGCAGGGCCATCGCCAGCGGCCAGTCGTAGAGCGCCACGGCCGGGCGGGCCTGGGTCGGTTGCTGCGCCACAGGTTCCAGGGTGTCGAGGGCCTTACCGATGTTTTTCAGCTGCTCGCCGTCCCGTGCACGGAAATACTGGCCACCGGTGATCTCGGCGATTTCCTTGAGCGCAGGTTCGTCCAGGTCCAGGCTCGGGTTCAGGCCCAGGATGCTGGTGGCGCCTTTGTCGGGGTCAGCGCCGATGCCGATCGGGTAGATCTTCACGCCTTCACCGGCGGCCAACCGCGCTGCCGTGGCCGGGTCGATCTGTCCGGCGTTGTTGGCACCGTCGGTGACCAGGATCAGCACCCGACTCTGGGCCGGGCGTGAACGCAGGCGCTTGAGCGCAAGGCCGATGGCATCGCCGATGGCGGTGTTCTTGCCGGCGATGCCGATGCGCGCCTCATCCAGCCAGACCCGCACGGTCTTGCGGTCGAAGGTCAGCGGCGCTTGCAGATAGGCCTGGCTGCCGAAGAGGATCAGGCCGATGCGGTCGCCCTGGCGATGTTCCAGGAAGTCGCCCAGCAGCTGTTTGACCAGGGTCAGGCGGCTGACTTCATCGCTCTGCCAGACCATGTCCGGATAATCCATCGAGCCTGACACGTCCACCGCCACAAGCAGATCACGACCGCTGGCGGCCACGGGCAGCGGCTCTCCCAGCCACTGCGGGCGAGCGGCAGCCACCAGCAGCAACAGCCACAGGGTGACGAACGGCAACTGCCGACGCCATCCCGGCAGGTGGGCGCGGGCACGACGCCCGGCCAGGCCTTCCAGCTCGTTGAGGAAACTGACTTTGAGGGCGGCCTCGCCACTGTCGGCCACCGGCAGCATGAAGCGCAGCAGCCACGGCAGGGGCAGCAGGGCGAAGACCCAAGGCCAGCCGAACTCAAACATGTTTGCGAATCCAGGTCTCGACCGATTGCGTCAGGCCGGTGATGGCCTTGTCGTCGAGTTTGCATTCAGGCTTGTAGGCGCCTTCGACCAGAATCATCCAGCGCGTCAGGCCGGCCGCCGGGCAGCGGTTGTCGAGAAACGCCAGCCATTTGCGGCCATTGAGGGTGTGGCTCTGGCTGTAGGGGTAGTGGTTGCGGCACAGGCGCTTGAGCAGGCCGTTGATCTGTTGCAGCCAGGCACCTGCGGGTGCGCCGTCGTAGGGTTTGGGCAGTTGCGCCAGTTCCAGCAGCGCGGCCTGACGCAACGGGTCCAGCGGCGGTTCGGCGCTTTCGGTACGGGCCTTTTTCGGCAGCAGCACGCGCGCGCGCCACAGGCCGTAACCCAGCACGGGCAGCATAATCAGCAGCAGCCACCAGCCGGGCGCTGGCGGCCACAAGCCCACAGGTTCGGGGCGGATCATCGGCTGCAACTGGTCCAGCAGGCTCATTTGGGTTTTACCGGGCGCTGTTCGTTCAGGTAATCGCGCAACTGCTCGACCATCCCCTGCTGGGTGCTCAGGGGAATCATCAGCACCCGCAGTTTTTGCGATAGCAGTTCCCAGCGCGCCTGCCGGGCTTCACTTTGAGCGCGATAGGTCTGGCGCAGGTCAGGGTTGAGGGTGTCCAGTTCCAGCTGAGCGGCATGGTCGGTGAAACGCAACAGGCCTGCGGCGGGCAGGGCGTGGTCGAGCGGGTCAGACAGCGGCAACAGCAACAGGTCGCAGTGCCGGGAAAGCAGGGCCAGTTGTTGCTCGGCAGAGTCGGACAACGTGCGCTCATCGCACAGGATGAACACCAGGCTGCCGGGGCGCAGCACTTCCCGGGCGCGTCGCAGGGCCACGCCAAAGGAGTCGCGATCGTCCACCGCTTCAGTGTGCAAGGACTGATTGACCCGCACCAGGCGGTTGAGCAGTTGCAACAGGCTCTGTTTGCTGCGCCGTGGCTTGATTTCGTAGTGCTGGTTGTCACCGAACACCAGCCCGCCGACCCGGTCATTGTGGCCCAGCGCGGCCCAGCCGATCAGCGCCGCAGCTTGGGCCGCCAGCACCGACTTGAACATCAGTCCCGAGCCAAAGAACAGGCGGCGGCTCTGCTCGACCATGATGAAGATGGGCCGCTCGCGTTCTTCGTGAAACAGCTTGGTGTGCGGCTCCTGGGTGCGGGCCGTGACGCGCCAGTCGATGGTGCGCACATCGTCGCCGGCCTGGTACACCCGCACCTGGTCGAAGTCCACGCCACGGCCGCGCAGCTTGGAGTGGTGCAGGCCGATCAGCGGGCTGCGCCTGCCAGGAGACGAAAACAACTGCACTTCCCGCACGCGGTGACGCATCTCGATCAGCTCGGCGAGGCTGATACGGATGCCCGGTTGGGAAATCAGATAGGGTTGCATGGGGTCAGGCGACGGCAACGACGTCGAGAATGCGCTGGATCACGCGGTCCTGGTCGATGCCTGCCGCTTCCGCTTCGAAGGACAGGATGATGCGATGGCGCAACACGTCGAAGACCATCGCCTGGATGTCTTCGGGGCTGACGAAGTCGCGGCCGGCGAGCCAGGCGTGCGCCCGGGCGCAGCGGTCAAGGGAGATCGAGCCACGGGGGCTGGCGCCATAACCGATCCACTCGGCAAGTTCGGCGTCGAACTTGGCCGGGGTGCGGGTGGCCATGACCAGTTGCACCAGGTATTCCTCCACCGCATCGGCCATGTACAGGCCGAGGATTTCCTTGCGCGCGGCGAAGATCGCCTGCTGGCTGACCCTGCGTTCGGGCTTGGTTTCGCCGTTCAACGCTTCGCCGCGGGCCTGTTGCAAGATCTTGCGTTCGACGGTGGCGTCGGGGAAGCCGATCTTGACGTGCATCAGGAAGCGGTCGAGCTGGGCTTCGGGCAGCGGGTAGGTGCCTTCCTGCTCGATGGGGTTTTGCGTGGCCATCACCAAAAACAGCGGCGACAGGTCATAGGTGCTGCGGCCCACGCTGACCTGGCGCTCGGCCATGGCTTCCAGCAGCGCCGACTGCACCTTGGCCGGTGCCCGGTTGATTTCGTCCGCCAACACCAGGTTATGGAAGATCGGCCCCTGCTGGAACACGAAGCTGCCGGTTTCCGGGCGGTAGATCTCAGTACCGGTGATGTCGGCGGGCAGCAGGTCAGGCGTGAACTGGATGCGGTGAAACTGCGCCTCGATGCCCTCGGCCAGTTCCTTGATCGCCTTGGTCTTGGCCAGGCCCGGAGCGCCCTCGACCAGCATGTGGCCATCGGCAAGCAGCGCGATCAACAGGCGCTCGACCAGTTTCTCCTGCCCCAGAATCTGAGTGGAGAGAAAGGTTCGCAGCGCGATCAACGCTTCACGATGTTCCATCGATGACGGTTCCTGGCAGGTACGCAGCGGCGCCAAGACGGCACCGAAGCTGGGGGCGTTACTTTAATCCATCCGAGGGTGCGGCGACTAATCGGCCAAGGGGTTTTTTCAGTATTTGCACCAGTGGGCGGGGTAAAAGCCGGATTTGCCTGACAACTTGCGAAAAAATCACTGCCGGATGTGGCAAGGCAAGCATTCGACAGCTGCGCGCAGACGTTTGAAGGATGCCGACAAGGTCGATGCCGCAATGACCGTTCAGTAACCATCGTCCAGTGCGTAGACAGCTTGATTCCGGGGCTTCCAGCCCGAGGGCCCTCGTTTGAATACGCCGCTTATCAGATAGCAGGCCGTGTACGGCGAAGGCTGTGCTTAGCTTTTTTCATGGTCTTGTGCAGTGACCACTCACGGAACGCTCCAGCTCAGGATGAGACACTGCCATGGCCAGGAAACCTGCCAAATCCTCGAAAAAAGCCGGTTCTGCGCTGGATGCCCTACTCAAGGACGCCCAACAGTCCCCGGCCAGCATTTCTTCGCTCACCACGCAGTTCAGCTCGGTGATGAGTCTGGCCCAGGCCGACATTCCCCGCCTGATGAAACAGAACCCCGGCATGCACATCACCGAGGCTCGGGACATTGATGCCCGTGCCAAGGCCATGTCTGTGGTCATCGCCAGGCGCTTTCGTGAGCAACGTCTGAGCGCAGCGATGCGTGAAGCCAATCGTCCACCCAGCGGCATCAAAGGGTTGGTGGAGGGTCCCACCTATACCGAGATGTTCAATCCGGACTGGGCCAACCACTGCCCGCCGGATGCCATCGAGGCCACTCATTCGCCGGTGGCCTATCTCACCGACCTGTACCGTTTTGCCAAGGAGCTGGAGGCGACCGGCGATCCGGCCAAGGTCATCACCCTGGATGTCCGCCGCCCGGATCTCAAGGACATGATGCTTGATCACACAGCACTCAACCGTGTCGAGCCGACCATCGTGCTGGTGAACGAGATTCTGGAGAAATCGATCCGCACGCACCTTGACGGTATCGGGCTTGAAGAAAAAACGGTCGATGACGCCCTGCTTGAAACACGTTATCCCAATGCGTTGCCGTTCGAGCGCTACACCAGTCAGATCAATTACGCATTGGGACGCAAGGACCGGATGCTGGGTGACGCTGTCCGCGCCGCCGACCCTGACTACCCGTATTTCAAAGCGCCGGGGGTGCATTCGCGTCTCTCGGATATGGCACTGATTCAAGACACAGGATTTGGGCCTGTGCAGCAGGGGCTGCTGCTGGATGCACCGTATTTTACCGACCCCGCACAGGACACTGAAACACGCGGCTGGCGCATCGAGCCGCGCACCCGGCGGCTGATTCTGGAGGACGCAGACGAGCAGGCGCCTTCGACCTTCTTTCAGGACAACTTCGGCGTGGGCGGGCTGATTGACCTGCTCGACACTCAGACCTTCTGCCTGCGCACGGGCCTCAAGACCGAAGAGCTGGAAGCCCTGCTGTCAGTCGGTGCCTTTGCGCCCGTGCGCTCGCCGAACATCAAGGCGGGTGCCGGGGACGAGGTGGACGGCAGTTTCTCGGGATCGGTCTATATCAACGCCGGCCAGTTTCCCGCAATGGCCATCGAAACGGATCCGGGCGATGAGGCCCACGGTCAAGGAACCAGCCATCGGATCGTGCATGCCACCCCGGATCGCTTCGACCGGATGAACCGCATGATTCGCCTGGCCAGATGGCTGGACCTGCCATTCGATGAGGTGGACAAGCTGCTGGTGGCGTCGATGCAGGCCGAGCGGCACGCCTTGTCCGTGGTCTTGCGCGTAGATGATGAAAGGGCCAATCGGTGGCACATCACTCAGGACACCTTGCGCTCGCTGGGGCTGTTCCAGATCGTGCGTAAACGCTTCAAAGTCGCTGCCGAAGACTTTGCCGCCTTGCTTTACGGACTCAACGTCTATGGGCGAGGCAAGGCCGTGTCGCAGTTCGACAGGGTGTTCAACAGCCAGGCGCTGTTTTCGCTCCCCCTGATCCTGGACGACGAGCTCTTTTCAGCCATCCCCAGGACCGAAGCTGAGCGGCAGAAGATCGATCATTTGTGCGCTGCGCTGGGCATGACCTTCGAGGTCTATCGCTATGTCGTCAAGGTGGTGGAACAGAGCCTCGCGGGTGCGCCATTGCGCTGGTCGCGGGAAGTGGTGTCAGCGTTCTACCGGCTGGTTCGATTGCCGCGCTCCCTGGGGTTGAGCACCGTCGAGGCCATGGCGTTGCTGGAGCTGCTGAACAACGGCGGCAGCCAGTTCGTGTCGAAACTGGCGGGCGTGGCACGCATAGCTTCGTACAACGAATCGGCCAATACCGACACCTTGAGCGTGATTCATGCGCTGGTCGATTGCAGTCTGTGGCTCAAGGAGCACGGCTGGGACGTTGTGCAACTCTGCCGTCTGGTGTTGCCACCGATAACGCAGCCGGTGGCCACGGATGCCGAGTACAGCCTGTTGCAGCAGATGCACACCCGCCTGCTGTCAGCCCTGATTACCGACAACAGCTTTGCGCAGGAGGGCGCGCCGGATGTCTCGATCACGCTGACGGATGCCGAGGACGGTGGGCAGCTGTATGTCGCTGAGCCGATTGACTGGTTTGCCGAGCTCAGCGATTTCATTGATGCCGGCGCTGCGCAAGCGTCTGCCAGAGGGTTGGTCAAATACCTGAATGGAGAGGCCGAGGAGTCATTTGAAAATGCGCTGAGTCAGCGAATCAGAAGCATATTGGAGAGCAAGGGCCTGCCTGTTGAAGAGTTGCACCCCAAGCTCACCAATATGGTCATGCGCGCCCGTGGCGCCCAGGAAGCCCTGCTGATGGAAGGTCTGGCCGGGTATCTGGGGACCTCGGCGGATCTGGCCAGGACGCTGTTGTTCTGGACGGAGGGAAACAGGCACCAGCTGCTGAGGGAAGTACTGCGAGTCTATGGTGCGAGCGTTGCCGGACAACTTTCCATTGGCGACGAAATCCTGTTGGTGTTGGACGCGCTGGGCAAGCGGGCGGCTCTGGCCAATCATCTGGGGTTGAGTCCGGCGCTGATCGGGATGCTGATCGAGAACCCTTCATGGTTCGGACTGGCCGATGCCGGTCTGTCAATGCAACTGGTCTACATCGTCAGTCAGTACGCCGCGATTGTGCGCTTGAGTGAGCAGAAGGAGGATGCGCTGCTCGATTACTTCCAGCTGATCAATACGCTCTGGGAGGACGCAACAGAGGGTGACAGGCGTCTTATTCGTGACAGCGCGGCGAGTAAGGTGGCGACCTTTCTGCGCTGGGGCGTGCGCGATGTGCTGGAGGTTGCCTTTCACCTCAACGCTGACGGCGTCATTTTTACCCTCAAGGATCTCGGCACTGTGGCAGCGGTTCGTCTTATCGCCCGTCACACCCGCCTGGATGCCAGGGCGTTGCTCGCACTGCATGGGCTGACACCGACCAGCGCTACCGAGATCTACAGGCAGGCCGCGGAACGGGCACTGAGTTGCCTGACCGAGGCACTGCCAGGTGATTCGGACGACGAAGTGGGACAAAGCCTCACCCCTGTGATCACCGTCACCCCGGATTACCTGATTGCCAATCTTGCATCCCAGAAGGCGACCTACACCATCACCTTGAGTGATTTCATGGGTGAACCTCTGGAGGGCGTCACCATCCGCTGGAGCGCTGATCTGGGTGAGCTGGATCAGTCCCAGACGACCACTGACGAAAACGGTATCAGCTCCACCCTTTTGCACAGTGGCAAGGTAATGGGTGTCGTCAATCTGGTCGCCCGCTTCGGGTTGGGTGAGGAGCTCAAGGCACCCATCGTGACCATCGATTGCGACGAGGCAACGATCAAGGTTCTGGACGGAGCCTATGCGCCCTCCAAAGCGCTTAGCAACAAGCTGGAGCCCATCGACTACAGCGTCCGGTTGATGGATGCATACGGCAACATTGCCATTGACCGGATGGTTGAGTGGACGGCGACGCTGGGTGAGTTTCAGCGGCACCAGACCTATACCGATCAATCCGGATGGACACACGCTGAACTACGCAGCCGATCCGCCGGGGTATCAACGGCCCTTGCGCAATACAGAAACGGGGACGACTGGAGATTTCAAGAGGTCGAGTTCATCAGCATCCCGTACTTTGAGTACGTCAGGTTTGCCTCCACGGTAATCGTGGACCTTGAGGTGGCCGTTGAGTGTCGCCTTGTTGAATTGGACGGCACGCCGCGTGTCGGCGCATCCGTAAGTTGGAGTGCGAGCGAGGGGCTGATGCTGGAGACATCGAGCCAGACCGATGCCCAGGGTATTGCAACGGCACGCTATAAAGCCAGTGCGACAGGACAGGTAGTCGTCACCGTCAGTGCCGGTGCCCCCGTCGTCGATAAACGTTCGGCCTCCACGGTGATTCATCCTTTGGCGGTTATCGTGCGGCAAGAGGCGAGCAGTGAGGAGTTCCTGGTGGGCAGTCCCGACCCGATTGTGTTCAGGGTCTGGTTGGAAATGGATGGGAGCATCGCCTCGCGGACACTGGTCGAATGGGAGACTTCTGAAGGTGTACGAAGTACGAGTTATTCGGACAAGGATGGCATGGCAGTCTTTAATTCGAGGTTCACGACAGGCGTGCATACGGTCACAGCGAAAGTAAGCGGTACTCAAACGCCAGTCACCTTCTCCGTCACGGCCTTGCCTCCCGTCAAATTTGAAGTCTCGATCGAGGGGAGCGTGATCGACCCGGATACGCCGGACCTGATATCTCGTATTGCCACTTATTATCTGGTGGTCAAGACCGTGGACGAAGCTGAGACGCCGATTGCAGGCCTGAGGTTTACATTGGATTTTGTGGGTTCGGATCCGTCGTTGCTTGGGCTACAAATTGACGGACTGGGTGAGGAAAAGGTATCGAGCATAGAGGGTGTGAGATTCAGGATAAAAGCGGGTCAAGGAGACCGTGGAGACTTCACGTTGAAGCTGTCTGGTTCGGTACTGGATGAGTGGCGACACACTTACAAGTTGGGGTGGATCTACGCGTACCGCACTGCGGTACTTCGATCATCCGGCTCGGTACTGGATTTGAAATGGGTGTGTGTGACATCGGATCTGGACCCCTACAACGGCCCCGTGATTGAACACTTGGCGGACGTGGTCTTTTCTGTTCCGGACCACTCTTTGGAGTTTTCAGTTCCCGTGCGCTTGGCTGGGCGCCCTGCCTATCTGGGTACACCCCAAGAAGATGTCTCACAACTGCAGCATGGCACCACGACTCGTGTCAGTCGCCAGGTAGCGTTCGAGGGTTATCTAGTGATGCTGGCCGGGGCAGTTGCGCTAAACCGACAATAGAACTAATGGCCTGCGCGTGCAGGTTTTAATGGCGTCGAGCTGGCTATGTTTTTTGAACGTCCTCGGCGCGGGGTACTGTGTTAAATGAATACGTTCGGTCGAGCGTGAGAGAGGGTTGTGATGAACACTAAAACGTCTGCAAACAGCAGCGAGGTGTCCGGGTTCAGTTTGACTATCATTGGTGAGCAAAGTCCGGATCGTCCAGAATTATTGGGTCGAGATGTTCGTTATGTTCTTAATGTGAAAGCCATCGGGCAGGATGGGCAAGTTATAGAGGGTGTCAGATATACAGTGAATTGCGACCTTGCTTCCAAGTCCCTTATTTCATTTACTGGACGAGGAGAAGAGCAACTATCGACTGCGGCAGGGGAGAATTTCAGCATCTATGGACGTCCGCCGCCCAATGCCAGTTACCACTTAAGTATGAATAAAACTTTACAAGTCATCGTAACGTCCAGCGACGGCGTCAGCACGCAAGTGGACTATCGGATGGGGCGACTGTGCTTTTGGTCAACACCCGACGCCCAGTTAAGCAATGACGGACACCACTGGTGGGTCTTCTCTCATACCGAATGGGTAGGCGAAGGGACGGGTGACCAGTGGCACTGGAGCAAGAATGTCGAAGAAGCTCACCTGAATATTCCCAGCAAAGGCATCGGAACATCAAGATTCACGTCCGACGCACAAGGGGGGTCGGGGTATTTGTCAGTGCGTGTGGATTTCCCAATCGACAAGGGAGTTTTTACTGCAGGCGAGCGTTTTCGTGTGCTCATGCCATCGTCGTGGAATGACTGGACTGCCACAATCCCCTATGAGGGAGAGATCCAAGTGCGTTCGGAGTAAATGGGTGTTACGAGTGAAGCTTTTGTACGGTTGGTAACCCTCATATAGGTGAAGTCATCATGGAAGATTACCCTCATGCCTCGCTGAGAGAACAACTTCGCGACGCCCTTGTCGCCTATTATCTCGGTCAACTGGTACCCGCAAACAATCACTTGGCGCCGGGCACTATTGCCACGGCTGAAGACCTCTACCAGTACCTGCTCATCGACAATCAGGTCTGCGCCGAAGTCGACACCAGCCGGGTTGCTCAGGGTATCGCCAGTGTCCAGCAACATGTCCACGCCATCTACAACGGCATGGAGCCAGGCTTCGCGCAGGCAGGGGACAGCCAGCAAGGCGGCAAGAACGTGCAGCTGTGGCACGAGTGCATGAGTCAGTACAGCATCTGGGCCGGGTATCAGATGCTTGCCGATTATCCCGAGAACTACCTGGAGCCGGCATTGCGACTGCGCAAGACCGAGGCATTCAAGACCTTCGAGAGTGAGCTGGCCCAGGCGCGGTTAACGCCGGATAACCTGCAAAAGGCGTTGGGTGCCTACCTTGTGCGGTTCGAGGAGGTCAGCAATCTCAGCGCCGTCTGCTGCTACATTGATGGGCTGAATTTCCGGCGCGCCGATTATTACTTCATCGGCCGGTCAGTGGTCGACACATCAAAGTATTTCTGGCGCAAGGCGGCGCTGGATGTGGACGATTCCAGTACTCATGTTCCGGCATCAGCGTGGAATGAATGGCGGCCGATCGAAGTCCCGACGTCGGGGACGACCACCCATGTGCGGGCAGCGGTGGTGCAGGGGCGCCTGCATCTGGTATGGCTCGAACAGCTGCGCCCGGCGCTGGATGCAGAAGACAAACCGCTGGCCGACCGGTTTGTCTACCGGCTCAATGTTGCCTACCTGCAGAGCAATGGGCGGTGGAGTGCTGCCATAACGCTGCGGGAGTCAGCGATGCCGTCCTTTGAAACGCTTGAAAGAGAGAACTATGTGCTGGTCGCCATCTCCGACGAGCGCCTCGCTGCTTCACACCGGTTGGTGGTGTCGTTTCAACAAAGGGGCGCTATCGTAGTCGCGGCTCCCGGCTTTCTTCTGATAAGGGACGAGCACTGGCAGCCTGTCACGCTGACAGTTACTGCGCAGATGTGGTTGCAGCTGGAGTTGGGTTTTCAAGTGGTGTCAGGCACCGGAGGAGTCCAGCACACGCTGGAGGGAGCGGACGCGAACGGCGACGTCTGGACCCTCGAGAGCGTGGTGTGGAATCAGGCAGGCGATAATCATATCGCACAGCTGAACCGGTACATTGAACTGGACGCCAACATCAGGACCATTGACGGTGTCTGCCAGATCGAAACGACAGGCGCTTGCAACACGCTCTGGTATGCGTCGGACAGCGATACGGCGGTGCCGTTTCGAGGGAACTTCGGCATATGGCAGAATTTGTCCAGATCACCTTATGGCATGGTGCTCAACGGACTTGCCCGCACGCCAGCGCAGCTTAACCCCTGGGGTGCAACGGCGTCGGACACCGTCTATCCGATACGCTTCGGTATGGAGAGAACTGCTAGCAGCCTGGGTTACAACCAGTTCGACATCACCCGCAAGAAGCGCACAGGCGACATCCCCACCTTTGTCGGCACCGACCAGGGCGGGCTGTTCCTTGACCTTACAACGCTGCAGCTCCCCCATCTGCGCTATGTGCGCCTGAACACCACCTTCGCCGCCGAACTGGTGCGCAAGGCCGAACGCTCCCTGGAAGGGGTACTGGGTTGGGAAACCCAGCACACGGCGGAGTGCCCGCTGCCGGGAGCCCCACCCGGTGAAACGCTACCTGTGGACTTCAATGGCGCCAACGGCCTCTATTTCTGGGAGCTGTTTTTTCATGTGCCGCACCTGGCGGCCCGGCGCCTGCATCAGTCGTTCGACTATGCCGGCGCCGAGCAGTGGCTGCACTGCCTGTTTAACCCGCAGGTCCGCGTGGCGCCGCTGTTCCCTGCGCCAGAGCACGTCCATTGGCTGCCGTACTGGACCAGCCGCCCGCTGGCTTTTGCCGACGATCCGTTGCAGGACGTGGTAGGGCCGCGTGATCCGCACGTCATCGCCACGGGCGCGCCTTCGCACTATCGCAAGGCGATTTTCACCCTGTATCTGGACAATCTCATCGCCTGGGGCGACAGCCTTTACCGCGAGGTGACCCGAGACGCCTTGACCGAGGCCAAATTGCTCTACGTGCGTGCGCTGTCGCTGCTGGGGCCGCTGTCCAAAGGGCGCAGTATCAGCCAGTGGCAGCCGCGCACGCTGGCCGATGCCGCGGGCAGTGATGGTGAGCTCTTTGCAGGATTCGAGGCATCGGCACCCAGCTGGTTTGCGGCGGATACGCCGCGTGCCGCGAGTGCCGATACCTGGTCGCCGCTGCTCGATGCGCCCTGGTTCCGCTTGCCGGTCAATACACGGTTGCTGGATTTGTGGAGCGATCTTGACCTGCGCCTCTTCAACTTGCGCAACAACCTGAGCCTCGATGGTCGCGCCCTGCAGTTGGCGTTGTACGAGGCGCCGGCCAACCCACTGGATTTGCTGCGGGCGCAGCAAGCGGGCAGCGCCACAGTGTCCAGGCAGCTGGGCGGCCAGCAGGTGATCCCTGCGTATCGCTTCAAGGCCATGCTGCCTCGTGCGAGGCTGGCAGTGGAGACGCTGACCCGTTTTGGCGATCAGGTGCGCCAGTGCATGGAATCCCGGGATCGCGCCGGGCAGGAAGCGCTGGGGCAGCAGCATATCGTAGAGCTGTCAGCGTTCGTCGAGCGGATCGACGCTTTGTCCATCGAGCAGTCCAGGCTCAGGATCCAGATGCTGGAAGCCAGCCGAGAGCAGCTGCGGGCGCAGATCCAGACCTACGACATGTGGCTTGCGCGCGACGTCAGCGATGCCGAGCAGCGAGCCGAGTCGATGTTTGCAGATGCATCCATTTTGCGGATCGTCGCTGGGGCGTCACGTGCGGTGGGGCACGGTTTGAGCACTGCACCCAATACAATCACCTTCACTCCCGGCCCCATTCCGATACCCATTCCCGGCGGTTATACCTGGGGCGGCCCACCTTGGGCAGCGGCGTCTGTGCTGGAGACCGCAGGTATTGCCTTGTTCGACAGCGCCGAGGCACGGCTGCGTACTGACGCCCGCAACAGGCGGCGCGCAGAGTGGAACTTTCTCAGGGATCAGTCGCAACGACAGATTGATTCCCTTGAGCCGCAGATCGAGGGGCAGGCACTCTCCGTACGCGCCGCTGAGCTCAAGCGGGAGCGATCCGTGAAGCTGCGTGAGCAGGCCCAGACCCTGTATGCCTTCATGCTCAACCGTGCCACCAACGCCGAATTGTATCAGTGGCTGTTGGGGCAAGTGTCCACCCTGTATTTCCAGGCCTATGACGCGGTGCTGTCGCTGTGCCTGGCGACCGAGGCCTGCTGGCAGTACGAGATCGGTGATCGGGAGACCACCTTCATTCCCCTGGACACCTGGGTCGATAACCGCCACGGGTTGACGGCAGGAGAAAGCCTGGGACTTGGCCTGTTGCAGATGGAGTCGGCGTTCCTGATGCGTCATGAACGGCGCCTGGAGCTGGTCAAGACCGTGTCGCTGCGAGGCCTGTTGCAGGACTTTGAAAACGATACCGCCGAGAAGGGCTGGGCTTCGGTGATCGACAGTTTGAGCGGCACGGGGGCGATTGAATTCCAGCTACCGCCTTCACTTTACGACCGGGACTATCCAGGCCATTACCTGCGCCAGCTGGTCCAGATATCCGTGTCGCTGCCAGCGGCGCTGGGGCCGTACGAAAATGTGCGGATGGTGCTGGGCCAGCGCTCGAGCAGCTACCTGCTCAAACCTGATTGGGGCGGCACCCGCTACCTGTATCACCAGGCGGGCGAGTTACCGGAAGACGAGGATGATGTCGACCCTCGGTTCGTGGTTGCCAATCAGCGGCCCGGGCAGCACGTGGTGATCTCGGCCGATCTGGAAGACAACGGGATGTCCAGCTCCCAGGATGGCGATGAGCGTTACCGGCCTTTCGAAGGAACGGGTGCGGTGTCCAGCTGGACGTTGACCTTCCCTCGCCACACCAGTGCGCGACAACAGGATGTGATCCGTGCATTGCAGGACATCATCATCCATGTGCGCTACGCCGCGGTCGACGGCGGCAAGGCGTTTGCCGATCAGGTGCGTGAGCTGTTGCCGCCAGCCAGTGAAAGCCTGCAGGAGCACAAACCGGTCAGGTCACGACGGCTGGCCTGAAGCAGACACATCAACGATTGATGAGGGGCACGTTATGAACCAGGCGATCATCGGAGTTCTGGAGCAACAGCGTCGAGACGCGCTGGTGGCCTGGTACCTGGGCCAACTGGCACCGCTGGATGACAGGTTCAAGCGGATCTTCAACGAGAACGATCTGTACGAGTATCTGCTGATCGACAATCAGGTCATGGCGCAGGTCGATACCAGCCGTGTGGCCCAAGGCATCGCCAGCGTGCAGCAACAGATCCATGCCATCTACAACGGAATGGAGCCGGGGTACGAAGACATCAGTGAAGACACGCTGTCGTTCTGGCGCGATGGCATGTCCCGCTACAGCCTGTGGGCCGGGTATCAGATGCTCGAGGATTATCCGGAAAACTATTTGCTGCCCTCGTTGCGCTTGAACAAGACAGAGATGTTCAAAACCTTCGAGGCAGAGTTGTCTCAGGCGCGGCTCACCCATGACACGGTGCAGGCGGCGCTGGGCAATTACTTGCAGGCATTCGAGACCGTGAGCAACCTGACGATCAGCGCATGCTATGTCGACAGCCCGAATTTTCTGGATGCCGACTACTACTTTATCGGGCGGCAGGAGATCGAACCGTTCGCGTTTTACTGGCGCAAGGCGCGTGCCTACATGGGGACTGCCTCGACCTACCCGAAAATGGCGGGCTGGACGCAGTGGAAGCCCGTCGAGTCGGTCACGGGGGCGCAGATTCGGCATTGTCGCCCGGTGGTGATGGATGGCCGGCTTTACGTGGTATGGGCTGAGCCTGGCCAGGCCGTGCTCAATGAGCAAGGGGGCAAGACTGGCCAGTTCGAGTACCGGATCAGGCTGGTATTTCGACGACTGGATGACAGTTGGAGCGTTCCCGTTCTCCTGCATACAGGGCAGGCACCTGACGAATTGCTGGCCAATGCAGTGGACGGCTCCGGGGTGATCAGCAAGGGGTATCGGCTCAGCGTGAGTACTGATCATGGCGATGGCGGCAGATCGCGTCTGTTGCTGAACTTCATGTCGCTCGGTTTTCCGGACCCGCCAGGCAACATCGACCTGACACTGGTATGGGACGAGCTCCTGAATCCGATGGGTGAGGTCAGCCCTATCACCGCGTTACTGTCCATGGCGGGGACCGATAGCCGCAGGGTTCAGTTCGCTGTCGATCAGTTGCATAACTCGATGGACATGCAGTGGACAATTGCTTCGGTGGTCAGAACGACCGAGGGCCAAACAGCGGGCACGCTCAACGGCCATCTGGAACTGTCTGCCGAGTGGAGAAGTGGTGAGCTCTGGCTGCAAGGGCGTTGTAACAAGGCGGTTAATGTCAGGAGCGGGACGGAGTTCAGGTTCACCTTAAATGGCGATTACCATCTATCCCAGTATCGAGTGAGTGTGTACGCCGATAGGGGCAGTCTCAAATATTCCGTAGAGAAAATCGATTATTACCAGTCGCCTATTGAACAGGGGTTCAGGCTGGTGCATCTCGGAACATCGCTGGCCGTCATGCAACAGTCGGATTTCGAGGGAGGGGTGGGCGGTTACCCGTATAAAAGCTGGTGGGCGGTAAAATCCATTGATCTAAATCCCGATGAGCTCTTGTGCGAGGGGATCAATGGCGGTTTCGCCCTGCAACTAGGCACCGGTGTGCATATGCCGCTCATCGATCCAGCAAATTACTATCGCACCCGATACGTACCAGCCCCCATGGAGTGGGCGATTTGGCACAGGAACGTCGGCTCCAAAGGGGAAGGAAGTGCTGTGCTCAATGGTGCAGCGCGCTCTCCGGTCGTGCGGGACGATTGGACTGATCCTGCTACGTTGTCCAGGACCTATCAATGGGGCGAGAAGGGAGCTGTAAAAGGCTACGGGATCAATGCCTTCATCATCACCCGGGAACCTGTCACCGTCGATGCGGCGCCGCATATCTGGACCGATCCTGCCTCCGGCGCACAGTGGCTGGATATCCGGCCCGTTGCGCCGTCCTCCCCGGTGCGCCTGAACACCCTGTTCGCCAGCGAGCTCACGCGCAAGGCCAGCCTGTCGCTGCAAAGCGCCTTGTCCTGGGAAACCCAGCATACCGTAGAGCCCTCTCTGCCCGGACAGACCGAACCAGCTTACGTCGATTTCAACGGAGCGAACGGGCAGTATTTCTGGGAGCTGTTTTTTCACGCCGCTCATTTGATTGCCGCTCGCCTGCGCCAGGAATTCGACTATGCCGGTGCCCAGCAGTGGCTGGAGTTGCTGTTCAACCCGCAGGTGCGTGTGGCTCCGTTGTTTCCGCCACCTTCGCAAGTGGACTGGATGCCTTACTGGACCTGCAGGCCGCTGGGGCTGGCCGATGGACCGGCTCTTGAACTGGAAGGCCTGACCGACCCTGACGCTATCGCCCGTGGCGCGCCTTCGCACTACCGCAAGGCGATCTTCATGCTGTATCTGAACAATCTGATCGACTGGGGTGACATGCTCTACCGGCAACTCACTCGCGACACCCTGAACGAGGCGAAGCTGCTGTACGTGCGTGCGTTGTCGCTGCTGGGGCCGCTGTCCAAGGGCCGCAGCATCAGCCGCTGGGAACCGGTGACACTGGATGAGGCGAGCGCTTCCGCTGCTGAAGGCTTTGCCGCGCTGGAATCGACCCTGTCTGAAGGGCTGTCGAGTCTGATCCCCGTGCGCGAAGGCGAGCGCCCCTGGTTGCGTCTGCTGGATCAGTCGAGTTTCCGCCTGCCGGTCAACACTCAGTTGCTGGACCTGTGGGATCGCCTTGACGTGCGTCTGAACAACTTGAGGCACAACCTGACGCTGGACGGCAAACCCATGCATCTGGCGCTTTACGAGGCGCCGGTCAATCCGCTGGATCTGCTGCGTGCCCAGCTCAACGGCAGCGGTCTGGGTGCACGTCGCCTGGGTTCGCAGGCAATCATTCCGCCCTATCGTTTCCGTGCCCTGTTGCCCCGGGCGCAGAGCGCCGTGGAGACGCTGACCCGCTTCGCGCAACAGGTTCTCAACCACATGGAGTCGCGAGACCGGACGCAGCAGGAAGAGCTGCAACAGGGGCATGTGCTCGATGACCTGGCCAGCTTCGCCGGGCAGCTTCAACAATACGCAATCGATGAAGCGGAAAAGGCGCTGAGCGGACTCAAGGGCAACCGGCTGGCCGTTGAAGATCGTCAAGGCTATTACGAGGATCGAGTGCTTGAAGACGTTAGCGCACTGGAAAAGAGCGCTCAGGAGCAGCGTCTGGCGGCTATGGGCTGTATCACGGCTGCCAGGGCATTGGGAGCTGTCGGGCATCTGGCCAATCTCGCGCCCAATCTGTTTGGCACGGCAACTGGGGGCATGGCGTGGGGAGGTGCGGCATTTGCGCCTGCTGACTTGCTGGAGGGGGCGGCGACGGTGCTTTCCGAACTGGCCCAGCAGCAACTCAACAGTGACATGCAGACCCGTCGCCGCGAAGAGTGGAAGCATCAGGCCAGGCAGGCAGAGCTGGAACTCGACGAGCTGGATCGGCAGATCGAGGCTCAGAGTAAAGTGATCGAGGCGGCAATAACGAGTCTTTCGCAAACGACCAGAGCTCGGGAACAGGCCAAGGCGCTTTACGCCTTCATCAAGGACAAGCCAGCCAATGCCGGGTTGTATCAGTGGTTGCTGAGCCAGATGTCGACGCTGTACTTCCAGGCCTACGATGCCGTTCTGTCGATGTGTCTGGCGGCCGAAGCCTGCTGGCAGTACGAGATTGGCGATCGCGACACCCGCTTCATCTCGGCCACCGCCTGGGTCGACAATCGCTTCGGTCTCATGGCTGGGGAAACGCTGAAGCTTGGGTTGTTGCAAATGGAATCGGCGTTCCTGAGCCGTCACGAGCGGCGTCTGGAGATCACCAAGACCCTGTCGCTCAAGGCGCTGTTGCGCGATTACGAGTCTGCCGACGGCCGCATCGCCGCCGGTTGGGAGGGTGTATTGGATACGTTACGCAACAAAGGCCAGATCGACTTCCAGCTCAAGTCCTCGACCTTCGACAAGGACTACCCCGGGCATTATCTGCGGCAGTTGGTGCGTGTGTCGGTTTCGCTGCCGGTGGTGCTCAAGCCGTATCAGGATATCCACGCGACCCTCAGCCAGCAGACCAGCAGCTACCTGCTCAAACCGCAGATCGGCAATGTGAAGTTCCTGTATCAGCAGGCAGGCGATCTACCTGAAGGTGGCGATGACGATATCCGTCAGGATCAGATCGTCTTCAACCCGCGCTCAAACCAGCAAGTCGGACTGTCTACCGGTGTGGACGATTCCGGGATGTTCATGCTCGATTTTGGCGACGAGCGCTATTTCCCTTTCGAGGGCACCGGGGCGATTTCCCGCTGGACGTTGAGCTTCCCCAACCACGAATCAGAGGAGCAGCAAGCGATGTTCGACACGCTCAATGACGTCATCCTGCACATCCGTTATCTGGCCGTGGACGGCGGCAAGGCTTTTGCTGCCGATGTCGAGAAGCTGGTTGGCGCAGTCGAAGCAGGCGAGGCCGGTGCTCAGGTCAAGTCGCTGACGTAAGTGCCAACATCCTTGAGCAGGATGCGCAGGGTCGCATCCAGCCCGGGGAGTTCTTGCGCAAGTGTGCTGTGGGTGATCTCGAAAAGGTGTTCGCCACCGAAGGGTTTGGCGTCGGCGGCGTCGATTTCTACCTTGAGCAATGTGGCCGTGAGCGTCACTGTCAATATCGTGACATGGATAGTGTCATCGCGAAAGGTGATGTCCACTTCATCCTCATCCGGAAACCGCGCCAGCAGAAACAGGTCGCCGTTGTCGCCATGGCAGCAGACCAGCGCCATGTCGTCTTCTTCTTCATCGCAGGGGTTGTAGATGAAGCTGTCGGTGGTCATGTGCATGGTGTGCATCCTGTGGTTCGGTTCTGGACAAGCCGTGATTTTGCCAGCCCCGGATGAATTTAGCTCCCCATCTATAACTATTCCTGTTCGGCATGGGCCATGCCGGTTGGCCACCTGATGTCCGAGTATGTCGCAGCCCTGCAAGCCACCCGGGGTTGCTCTCGTTAAGCTTCGCAGCAGATGAACGCAGGTGCGGCCAGTTGCCGCACCCAGGTTCACTCGGGGCATTGTGACCACGCGCACACGACGAGCGTTACTACAAGGGCATGTGTGCATGAATTCATCGTTGTCACGATTTGCTGACTATCATCGATCAGACGCGAAACTGACACGCAGACACCCATGAACGACCCCGAAACACGCATCTCTCCTATATAAAAGCCAAGCCAAGCGGAGTATCACAGATGGCGTTCTTCACCGCAGCCAGCAAGTCCGACTTCCAGCACCAACTGCGAGCGGCACTGGCCCAGCACATCAGCGAACAGGCACTGCCACAAGTGGCGCTGTTTGCCGATCAGTTCTTCGGCATCATCTCTCTGGACGAACTCACCCAGCGCAGGCTCTCCGACCTTGCCGGTTGCACCCTGTCAGCCTGGCGCCTGCTCGAGCGTTTCGAGCACAGCACCCCGCAGGTGCGCGTGTACAACCCTGATTACGAGCGTCATGGCTGGCAGTCCACCCATACTGCCGTTGAAGTGTTGCACCACGACCTGCCGTTTCTGGTGGACTCGGTCCGTACCGAGCTGAACCGCCGCGGCTACAGCATCCACACCCTGCAGACCACCGTGCTGAGCGTGCGTCGCGATGCCAAGGGCCAGTTGCTCGAAGTGCTGCCAAAAGGCACCCTGGGCGAGGGCGTGCTGCAAGAATCGCTGATGTACCTGGAAATCGACCGTTGCGCCAACGCTGCCGAACTCAACGTGCTGGCGCGCGAGCTGGAGCAGGTGCTGGGCGAGGTGCGGGTTGCGGTAGAAGACTTCCTGCCGATGAAAGCCAAGGTCAATGATCTGCTGGCGAGCGTCGATGCCACTGAGTATGCCGTCGATCCGGACGAGAAAGCCGAGGTCAAGGTGTTCCTCGAGTGGCTGGTGAGCAACCACTTCACCTTCCTGGGCTATGAAGAATTCACTGTCGATGGCGACGGCGAAGGTGGCCAGCTGACCTACGATCCGGCCTCGTTCCTGGGCCTGACCAAACTGCTGCGCGCAGGCCTCACCCCGGAGGACCTGCACATCGAAGGCTATGCGGTGAACTACCTGCATGAGCCGACCCTGCTGTCCTTCGCCAAGGCCGCGCACCCAAGCCGCGTGCACCGTCCGGCGTACCCTGACTACGTGTCGATCCGCATGATCGACGCCAGTGGCAAGGTCATCAAGGAATGCCGCTTCATGGGCCTGTACACCTCCTCGGTGTACGGCGAAAGCGTGCGCAACATCCCGTACATTCGCCGCAAGGTCGCCGAAGTCGAGCGTCGTTCCGGTTTCGATGCCAAGGCGCACCTGGGCAAGGAGCTGGCCCAGGTCGTTGAAGTGCTGCCGCGCGACGATCTGTTCCAGACCCCGGTGGACGAGCTGTTCACCACCGTCATGTCCATCGTGCAGATTCAGGAACGTAACAAGATCCGCGTGTTCCTGCGCAAGGATCCCTACGGTCGTTTCTGCTACTGCCTGGCCTATGTGCCGCGTGACATCTACTCCACCGAAGTGCGCCAGAAGATCCAGCAAGTACTGATGGAGCGCCTGAAGGCCAGCGACTGCGAGTTCTGGACCTTCTTCTCCGAGTCGGTACTGGCGCGTGTGCAGTTGATCCTTCGCGTTGATCCGAAAGTCACCCTGGACATCGACCCGCAGCAACTGGAAAACGAAGTCATCCAGGCCTGCCGTTCGTGGAACGACGACTACGCTAGCCTGGTCGTCGAAAGCTTCGGCGAAGCCCAGGGCACCAACGTGCTGGCCGACTTCCCCAAAGGCTTCCCGGCAGGTTACCGCGAGCGTTTTGCCGCGCACTCGGCCGTGGTCGACATGCAGCATGTGCTGAATCTGTCCGAAGCCAAGCCGCTGGTCATGAGCTTCTACCAGCCGCTCTCGGGCGACAAGGCGCAGTTGCACTGCAAGCTGTACCACGCCGACACGCCGCTGGCGCTGTCCGACGTGCTGCCGATCCTGGAAAACCTTGGCCTGCGCGTGCTGGGCGAGTTCCCGTATCGCCTGCGTCACACCAATGGTCGCGAGTTCTGGATTCATGATTTCGCCTTCACCTACGCCGAAGGCCTGAACCTGGATCTGCAACAGCTCAACGACACGTTCCAGGACGCCTTCGTGCACATCGTGCGCGGCGACGCCGAGAACGATGCGTTCAACCGCCTGGTCCTGACCGCAGGGCTGCCGTGGCGCGACGTTGCGCTGCTGCGTGCCTACGCCCGTTACCTCAAGCAGATTCGTCTGGGCTTCGACCTGGGCTACATCGCCAGCACCCTGAACAACCACGCCGACATCGCTCGCGAACTGACCCGTCTGTTCAAGACCCGCTTCTACCTGGCGCGCAAGCTCTCCGGTGGCGATCTGGACGACATGCAACAGCGTCTGGAAACCGCGATCCTGTCGGCCCTGGACGATGTCCAGGTGCTCAACGAAGACCGCATCCTGCGTCGCTACCTTGATCTGATCAAGGCGACCCTGCGCACCAACTTCTATCAGACCGACGCCACCGGCCAGAACAAGAGCTACTTCAGCTTCAAGTTCAACCCGCGCCTGATCCCCGAGCTGCCAAAGCCGGTGCCGAAGTTCGAAATCTTCGTCTACTCGCCACGCGTCGAAGGCGTACACCTGCGTTTCGGCAACGTCGCTCGCGGCGGCCTGCGCTGGTCGGACCGCGAAGAAGACTTCCGTACCGAAGTGCTGGGCCTGGTAAAAGCCCAGCAGGTGAAGAACTCGGTCATCGTGCCCGTGGGCGCCAAAGGTGGCTTCCTGCCACGCCGGCTGCCGACGACCGGCACCCGCGACGAGATCCAGGCCGAAGCGATCGCCTGCTACCGCATCTTCATCTCGGGTCTGCTGGACATCACCGACAACCTGAAAGAAGGCGCGCTGGTACCGCCGGCCAACGTCGTCCGTCATGACGACGATGATCCGTACCTGGTGGTGGCAGCGGACAAGGGCACCGCGACCTTCTCCGACATCGCCAACGGCATCGCCATCGACTACGGCTTCTGGCTGGGCGATGCATTCGCCTCCGGTGGTTCGGCCGGTTACGACCACAAGAAAATGGGCATCACCGCCAAGGGCGCGTGGGTTGGTGTGCAGCGCCACTTCCGCGAGCGCGGCATCAACGTCCAGCAAGACAGCGTCAGCGTGATCGGCGTCGGCGACATGGCCGGTGACGTATTCGGCAACGGCCTGCTGATGTCCGACAAGCTGCAACTGGTGGCGGCGTTCAACCACCTGCACATCTTCATCGATCCGAATCCGGACCCGGCGACCAGCTTCGCCGAGCGTCAACGCCTGTTCGACCTGCCGCGTTCGGCCTGGACCGACTACGACACCAGCATCATGTCCGAAGGCGGCGGTATCTTCCCGCGCAGCCTGAAGAGCATCACCATCACCGCGCAGATGAAAGAGCGCTTTGACATCAGCGCTGACAAGCTGACCCCGACCGAACTGATGCACGCGTTGCTCAAGGCGCCGGTGGATCTGCTGTGGAACGGCGGTATCGGCACCTACGTCAAGGCCAGCTCCGAGAGCCACGCCGATGTAGGCGACAAGGCCAACGACGCCCTGCGCGTCAATGGCAACCAGCTGCGCTGCAAAGTGGTGGGCGAGGGCGGCAACCTGGGCATGACCCAACTGGGTCGCGTCGAGTTCGGCCTGCTGGGCGGCGCCACCAACACCGACTTCATCGACAACGCCGGTGGCGTGGACTGCTCCGACCACGAAGTGAACATCAAGATCCTGCTCAACGAAGTGGTGCAGGCCGGTGACATGACCGAGAAGCAGCGCAACCTGCTGCTCGAAAGCATGACCGACGAAGTGGGCAACCTGGTACTCGGCAACAACTACAAGCAGACCCAGGCCCTGTCGCTGGCGGCCCGTCGTGCCTACGAGCGGATTGCCGAATACAAGCGCCTGATGAACGACCTGGAGTCCCGCGGCAAGCTGGACCGCGCCATCGAGTTCCTCCCGGCCGAAGACCAGCTGTCCGAGCGCATCGCCGAGCAGAAAGGCCTGTCACGCGCCGAACTGTCGGTGCTGATCTCCTACAGCAAGATCGACCTCAAGGAAGCGCTGCTCGAATCCCGCGTGCCGGACGACGATTACCTGGCCCGCGACATGGAAACCGCCTTCCCGCCGTCCCTGGGCGCGAAGTTCTCCGAATCCATGCGTCGCCACCGTCTGAAGCGCGAAATCGTCAGCACCCAGATCGCCAACGACCTGGTCAACCACATGGGCATCACCTTCGTGCAGCGGCTCAAAGAGTCGACCGGCATGAGCGCTGCCAACGTGGCCGGTGCCTACGTGATCGTGCGTGACATCTTCCACCTGCCGCACTGGTTCCGTCAGATCGAGGCGCTGGACTACAAGGTTTCCGCTGAAATCCAGTTGGCATTGATGGATGAGCTGATGCGTCTGGGCCGCCGTGCCACCCGCTGGTTCCTGCGCAGCCGTCGCAACGAACTGGACGCTGCCCGTGACGTCGCGCACTTCGGTCCGCACCTGGCGGCACTGGGGCTGAAACTCGACGAACTGCTGGAAGGCCCGCCCCGTGACGTCTGGCAGGCGCGGTATCAGGAATACGTCGAGGCTGGCGTACCTGAGCTGCTGGCCCGCATGGTCGCTGGCACCACGCACCTGTACACGCTGCTGCCGATCATCGAGGCGTCCGACGTGACCGGCCAGAACGCCGCCGACGTGGCCAAGGTCTACTTCGCCCTGGGCAGCTCGCTGGACATCACCTGGTACCTGCAACAGATCAGCGCCCTGCCGGTGGAAAACAACTGGCAGGCCCTGGCCCGCGAAGCCTTCCGCGACGACGTCGACTGGCAACAGCGCGCCATCACCGTGTCCGTCCTGCAAATGCCGAACGGCCCGGAGAACGTGGAAGAGCGCCTGAGCCTGTGGCTGGAGCAGCATTCGGTGATGGTCGAGCGCTGGAAGGCCATGCTGGTGGAACTGCGCGCCGCCAGTGGTAATGACTACGCGATGTATGCGGTGGCCAACCGGGAACTGCTGGATCTGGCCATGAGTGGGCAGACTGCGGTGGTTTGATGGTTGATTGAATGAAGGGCCCCGCATTGAGAGATGCGGGGTTTTTTTTTGCCTGGCTTGAGGGCGCTACATGGATGCCCAAGTGAACCCAACCCCATAAAAAAAACCCGCCGAAGCGGGGTTTCTTTTTAACGCATTGTCACGATCTTACGCTTGAACAACCGGGATGTTGGCGTTCGCTGCGGATTCACGGAACTCGGCGATCTGGTCGAAGCTCAGGTAGCGGTAGACATCGGCAGCCATGCTGTCGATCTTGCCCGCGTATTCCATGTACTCCTCGACGGTCGGCAGGCGATCCAGGATTGTTGCTATTTGCAAGAGCAATGGAAACTGCTGAAACCGAATCTCATTAGAGCGTTCTTCTCGAAAGAACAACAAGTTTTGTGAGTAACAGCAATCCAGTAAAGACCTTTTAACAAAGCTTTGGTTGGGCGGGGCGGGTAAATTAAAGTTCTGATTGATCTGCGTTTGTAGGAGGTTTCAACGACTATTAATCTATATAACATAGAGGCGTGAGTTTTGATCGGTTACGAACTAAATAGAAGCGATTCATTTGAGGGTGTCTGGGGTCGTACTCTATCTAAACGAGGGTTGTAAAATCTACCCGAACGAATAGTTTCTGGAGTTTGTTGTTGCGTGTCATGGAAAGGTTGATTAATTTTTAAGTGCGTCCACCAATTGGACGAAATCAAAATACGGAGAAAGGTATGACGACTACTACTGATACAAAGGACTTCAAACTGCTCGAGCGAAATGAGGGTGCACTCCAGCATGGAGACGGCGGGAACAACAACTAACCTTAAGAGGTGAGTGATAGGGAGGTCTTCCTCCCTATCCATATTGAAATGATAACGACAAATAAAGATTTACGGATAGATACCTTTCATAATAGTGACGTTGCTTATTTAGCGAACTCTCCCGATCGATATGAGGTGTCTAGGCAGGTAACTATATTTTTATGTGGATTAAAATTAAATCCCATTTCAGTGAGTAAATATCTTGGCAGAAAAGGATGTGTGAGTTTAGATGTTCGCAAGAAACTGCTAAAAAATAACTTTGTAACATTTGCCCACTGCCAGCCGGATGGAGTGGCGAGTAAATTAAGGCAGCAAAACTGGCCGCTCGCTGAAGATTATTTGAGAAGAACGTATGATTATCCATTTTTCAATTACGAGAAAGATGGATGGACTAAAGACGCTAAGATGATGACTGATTACCTCACAGTTGAACAGGAAAGCAGTCGTAATCGAAAAATAGAAAGCCTGGATTACGAAATTTATCCGCGTTCTTGTATTGAAGCCTTGGAGTGTTTCAAAGCTTGCCATGAATATAGTAGTCTTGACCTTGTCTGTAGCGCTATTGTTGCGACCTTTGGTGTGAAGAAGGCAGCTAAAATTTCAGGTAGTACACCAATATATAAGAAAACTGTACCCAGTGGAGGCGGAAGGCATCCCTCAGAGTGTTATCTCATAGATATGCGTAACCTCGGTGCCTATCATTATTGCAGCGGAATGAATTCATTTGGAAGGCTGAAAAAAAAATTCACCCAAGATGATTTCAAGCGGTGTTTTGGTGAGCCTAACACCTACGTGAACTTCGACGTTAACTACGTTGTGCTGATAACCTGTATATGGGAGCGAAACATGTTTCGGTACAGAGAGCCGCGCACTTTTCGGTCAGTTCATATCGATGCAGGGCATGCTGTTTCAAATTTGGATATCTTAGTGGCGGGAGCAGGGCTACGTTCGAAAGTTCAATACGGAATGAACGCAGTTTGTGTGGAGGAGCTTTTTGATTTGTCTCCCTTGGATGAAGGGGTGATGTGCGGACTGATGATTGGAGCTGAAAAATAAATATGAAAAATTTTATTCATTTGGATTTTTCAAACCAGGGCAAGTGCCTTGACTTGATGGATATTACAACGGGGAGCGCCTATTTAGCACGTCGTAATGTATTTAGGGAAGAATTGGGTGCAGAATTCGACGCTGAAATTATGCGGAAGCGGGAAGATACAAAAAACTTATCTGATGGTATTGCACATTGGTTGAGGCGCGGTTGGGATGCTGTTATTCCTCTTTATCTAATGTCGAGGCACATGAAATTCGTCGATACAGGTTCAGACAGATGCGAAGTATTGGAAAAATTGTTCACGACTTATGTCGCAGAAGAAGGCTGCCCGTCTCTAACTCATAAAGACGATTTATTAGAGGTGCCCATAAGTTTAAATGGGCTGCGCGCATCAGCGCAGTGGATGGAGGGGTATATAGACGCAATTGCTAAAAGGGAAACGAAACGAGCGTTCAAATCGAGGGTGTTGAAGCGTAACGACGCTTTGTTGATTATTTCTGATGCCGTTCATAGGATTGTAGGTACATTTCAGGCGCGGGATAAAAGTGGTGCTGCAGAAAAATATATTAAAAGTTATGGTTGTGCATTTAATATTTATGCTGTCATTTATAGCGTGGAAGGGCTCACTCCAGGAATCTATGAGGTTAATACTGAAGCTTCAACGCTCGGTAAGTATGAGTCGGGAGATTTTAGACGCCAAATGTCGAATATTAATTGGGGGATGTCATCCGCGCTTACGGCAAACTATACGGTCATATTGAGCATTAATCCAGAGATTTATAGCTGGCGCTATAGGCACGACAGGGCATTCCGGAATTTGATGATTGAAGCCGGGAGGATCATGCATGAGTTTATTATAGCGGCAGGGTGTCGTGGTGTTCAGGGTGTTGTTACACCTGCAATCGCAGACAGTGAGCTTTCCGAATTGCTGAAAATTGATAGCTCTAAGGAAATGCCTTTTTATACTGGTACCTTTGGAGTGTTCAATCGTGAAGGGGCAGACAAATAAATCAGGCAACTGTGTTGTAATCGGGGGGGTGGTAGAAGCTGTTAGGGGTTTGTTAGTTTTTATCGCCCTGCGCGCCCTGTGGGAAAATCAATTGGGATTCATAAGTCTAAATATTGATATAGTATCTTTCTATTCGACATTGCTTTTCCCCTGGTTTGTTGTTTATATGCAGTTGTCCAGATATGATAACAACGCTTATTTAATTGTTGTAAGGGTGCTTTATCCAGCTGCTTATTTGATTTCTTTCTTTTGCCTTGTCAGTGTTTTGATGGCCTTAAAGTCTGGAGGGTGGGGATTCGAGGCTTTGATATTTGCGTGCTCTCGCTCTTGCTCACTGATACTCTTTGCCAGATTCGGATTGAATCAATATGTGCTTATTCGAACAGGGAGAGGTGAGTGGTTGTTACTCATTCAACTATTGATGCTGGCGCTATCTATGCTAATTTACATAGTGTTAGGGTCTGTAGATGGTGTGAAAAGTGTCGGTGCACTAGGTGTGTGCTTACTCGCTCTAGACTTCGGGGCTGCGGGATCAAGCAAGTTTCTTGCACATCATAGTTTAGGGGGTGAAGTATGCTTGGATCAATATAAGATTAGCTTTTTTGCTGCTTTTATAAAGCAAAAAACTATTTTGCTTTATGAGTTTTTGAATGTGGTTGTAATCTCTTTGTCAGTTCTTTTATTAATGTTGTCGACCTACTATGCATCTGGTGAAAATAGAGAGTATAGAGTAGTTATTGCGTTTATGTCTGTATTGTGGATTGTGTCAGCTAAATCTATGGGGTTGCTTCTAAGTGTCCCTGGTGATGTTAAAGGTGCATCTGTTGTAGAGAGCTTTTTGACTGTATTAAAATACACTTGGTATGTGCCGTTGATTTTGGTCTTGCTGGCATACATTCTATATTTTTCCGGTCTAACTGATCAGCTGTTTTTTGATATTGTTGTTGGGGTACTTTACTATCCGTTCATGGCGGCTGTAATAGCGTTTAATTCAGTGCTGAGGATGAGGCAGGAAAATGGACTTCTCTACTTTGTTAATCTTGCTCTACTCCTTTTCTATTTCGCTCCAGCCTCTATACTCATCATTTTTGACCTGATTTCCTTATCTAATGTTATGCATGTCTTAGGTGTGGGGTACGTATTTAGGTTGTTGGCACCTCCTCTCTATATAAATTACGCGGAGAGAAAAAAGTGAAAGTTTTTGTGTTCTTTTCATTGTGTAAAGTGATGGTTATGTATGACACTAATTTGTGTAGGGCCTACATTGCCAGTCATGTTTTTTCAGGCGATGCAGCCAACCTGAGTAGCGAGTGTGAGAAATTCCAATTGGTTTGCGCTTGCAGCGAAATCCTATTTAAAGAAAACAGACTTACAGTCTATCCACCATTAGAAGCAGAAAAAGCGTTATTAAGGGTGACGGATTCGGCCCTGTTTGGGAGGTTTGATGTGAGCGATGTCTCGGCTAACATGTCCGCAGCGATGCGTGCATTGGTGCGTAAATATGGGAGCGTTGTCGAATTAGTAAGAATGGCGTTTTGCAATAGGGGGCGGACAGGTTGGAAATTGAAGTCAGGCCAGTTTGGCGCCGTCCGGCTTTATCCATCCAACGGGGCGATCCATGCATTGCGGCCGAAGGTTGTGAGCAGTAAAGGAAGCTTTGAGTATTTTCCACACTCAGATTATTTTACCGAATGCGTTGATCCCAAAGAGGATAGGAGCACTTACTTAGAGATAGTTTTAGATCTCGATAGAATTCTTGAGAAATATCGCGATGTTGGAGCGCTCGCTGCTATTTATATTGAGTTGGGTCATCTTGTGGCCGTCATTTTAAGTTACTGTAATTTAAGCGTGTCTCGAATTCTTATGACAAAGCTATCTCCGTGTGGACGAGCGAATTCTTTTACCCTAGCGAGGATTTATTATGGTGCACCATGTAGTCGAAGATGAGTGGTCAGAGCCGCTGCTAGAGCGTGGATTGTATATTTGGTCTGTTATATTGGCTGGTTTGAAGGATTTTGAGTTTACAAATGCCGAAGTTTTACTTGGTGAGGGGGGCGTGTGCCGAAGCTTTGGGCAAGAATTTAATTTAACGCCTTCTGATTGGGAACTTCGACGTACAAGCAGGTATATCGAAGGGGGTAAGTTAGGTCAAAACCAACGAAACGAGTTGTACAAAGCGGCCGGCTTCATCGCTAGTCATCTATCGTTTCAATCTTCCGTAAATATACGTTGGTTGTCCGCTGAGGAAGTGCTGTCGGTCAAAGCTACGCTTGCGAACCAAGTTTTTCTTGATGAGCAAGTATTAGGTATCGGACTCTTTCACAACCCCTCAAAGTATCCGTCTGTAAGGCAGAATTGGGCAGTGATGGGAATGATTGCACAGCTTCTATGTGTGTTTGCCAATAAAGTCGCTAGCACAGTTTTCCTGTCGCATGGGTTAGAGCAGTCAACGTATTCGGAGTCATTGAGTGCCGTCGATTATGTATTGTTTTTTGGTGGGTGATAGCTTATGCAAGCAGATGAAGTCAAGGTTTTTGATGAGGTTATTGAATCTGATTTGGCAGTACGACTAACCTCCCTGTTGAACAGACCTATCTGGCAGTTTGGGTGGAAATCTAACATTTCTCGTGATCGATTTTCGTTCTGGCACACGCATTTTGCCGGCGGGAATATCTCCAGCCTATCTCCTTGTTTGGATGAGATGAATGCGCTTTCTCCAGATATACCTATTCCTGATCTATGGAAAGCTATCTACAGCCGATTTCTTGAGGGGCACCAGCCGCTTCGAATATACGGAAATGCCCATACGTTTGGTACTGAAGGATATTGCCACACAGATAGCGGTCGTGATGATTATTTTTCTACTATCTACTACGCACATCCAGCTTGGGATGCAAACTGGGGCGGTGAATTAATTTTCTACGATTCTCATGGCGATATTGTAAGTTCTGTCTCGGCAAAGCCTGGTCGTATTGTTCATTTTCCCGGGCGTCTCATTCATAGGGTCGCACCACTTACCAGAGAGTGTGATCAGTTAAGAATGTCTATTGTGTTTAAAACTCAACTTGGAAGGGGTGCGCAGTGACGGCTTTTATTATTCGTGATGCGGAAAGTAAGGATATTCAAGAGTCAGTGTTTGTATTACGACGAGCGATTGTCGAGTCTTGCAAAATGGACCACCACGGTATATCGGAGTTTATAGACTCTTGGCTCGTTAATAAAACCGATGAGCACATGGTAAAATGGATGGAAGACAAATCCCTTCATTTAAAGGTAGCGCTGGTTGCAGAGAGAGTGGTAGGCGTTGGAATGTGCACTGCGGCAGGCGAAATTTCTCTTTGCTATGTTTTGCCTGAGTTTCAATCTCTTGGGATAGGTCGGGCAATCGTCGTTGCATTAGAGAGCGTACTTGAGGCACTTGGGTTTCGTAGAAGTGTTTTAATTAGTACAAAGACTGGCTTAGAGTTTTACTCGCACTTGGGCTACGAGATTAGTGGGAAGGTTGTAAGTAGCAACGGTATGAATGGTATACCCATGCGCCGTGACTTTTGTATGTCACGAGTTCCATTTTGGTGACGTTTACTTGCTTCACTTTTACATTCATCGGCCGCCTGGCTAGCCTCGGATCGAGTAAGTGGCGGATTCACATCCGCCGTCTTTTCACACCATCGTACGTGCGGCTCCGTATACGGCGGTTCAGGCTATGCGGTTAAGTCAGTTTATCGTCTCCAGTATTGAAGCCAACCTGAGGTCACCCCATAGCTTCTTCGCCAGCGCCGCTTCATGCGCGCCGTCCCCGAGTTCCACCCTGGGCCACGGCCATTGATCATCGACTTCCAGGCCCCTGCTTCATAAAAACAGACGTAATAAGTTTCGGAGCGTCGTCGAGGGCCGCTTCCATTTGCCTCTAGCTTCCCCCAGATTCGCAGTCACCCCTTCGGCTAACCCTTGCCGGGTGTGTAGAGGACTTTCACCTCCAAGTTACCATCAAGGACACCATGGCCAAGCTAGTTGCGCTTTCGCGCAACGCGCCGTGCGTGGCGCATCATAAAAAACCCCGCCGAAGCGGGGTTTCTTTTAACGCATTGTCACGATCTTATGCTTGAACAACCGGGATGTTGGCGTTCGCTGCGGATTCACGGAACTCTGCGATCTGGTCGAAGCTCAGGTAGCGGTAGACATCGGCAGCCATGCTGTCGATCTTGCCCGCGTACTCCAGGTACTCCTCGACGGTCGGCAGGCGACCCAGGATCGATGCCACGGACGCCAGCTCAGCCGAAGCCAGATAGACGTTCGCGCCGTCGCCCAGACGGTTCGGGAAGTTACGGGTCGAGGTCGAAACCACGGTCGCGTTCGGGTTCACACGTGCCTGGTTACCCATGCACAGCGAGCAGCCCGGCATTTCCATGCGTGCGCCAGCCTTGCCGTAGATGCCGTAGTAGCCTTCTTCGGTCAGTTGGTGAGCGTCCATCTTGGTCGGCGGCGACAGCCACAGACGAGTTGGCAGCTGACCCTTGACCTGATCCAGCAACTTGCCGGCAGCGCGGAAGTGACCGATGTTGGTCATGCACGAACCGATGAACACTTCGTCGATCTTCTCGCCAGCAACGCTGGACAGCAGACGAGCGTCGTCCGGGTCGTTTGGCGCGCAGAGCACAGGCTCGTTGATTTCGGCCAGATCGATTTCGATGACTTCGGCGTATTCGGCGTCGGCATCGGCTTCCATCAGTTCCGGGTTGGCGACCCAGGCTTCCATCGCTTGTGCGCGACGTTCCAGGGTGCGTGCATCACCGTAGCCTTCACTGATCATCCAGCGCAGCAGGGTGATGTTGGAGTTCAGGTACTCGGTGATCGACTCTTTCGACAGCTTGATGGTGCAACCGGCAGCCGAGCGTTCAGCCGACGCGTCGGACAGCTCGAAAGCCTGTTCCAGCGTCAGGCCTTCCAGACCTTCGATTTCCAGGATGCGGCCGGAGAAGGCGTTTTTCTTGCCCTTCTTCTCGACGGTCAACAGACCTTTCTGGATCGCGTAGTAAGGAATGGCATGAACCAGGTCACGCAGGGTGATGCCAGGTTTCATCTTGCCTTTGAAGCGGACCAGGATCGACTCCGGCATGTCCAGCGGCATGACGCCGGTGGCCGCGGCGAACGCAACCAGACCGGAACCGGCCGGGAACGAGATGCCCATCGGGAAACGGGTGTGCGAGTCACCACCGGTGCCGACGGTGTCCGGCAGCAGCATGCGGTTCAGCCAGCTGTGGATGATGCCGTCGCCCGGACGCAGCGAAACGCCGCCACGGGTCATGATGAAGTCAGGCAGGGTGTGGTGGGTCTTGACGTCGATCGGCTTTGGATAAGCGGCGGTGTGGCAGAAAGACTGCATCACCAGATCAGCGGAGAAGCCAAGGCACGCCAGGTCCTTGAGTTCATCACGGGTCATTGGACCTGTGGTGTCCTGGGAACCGACGGTGGTCATCTTCGGTTCGCAGTAGGTGCCCGGACGGATGCCGTCGGTGCCGCAGGCCTTGCCGACCATTTTCTGCGCCAGGGTGAAACCCTTGGTGCTGACAGCAGGAACTTCAGGCAGCTTGAACAGGGTCGAAGGTGGCAGGCCCAGTTCGGCGCGTGCCTTGCTGGTCAGGCCACGGCCAACGATCAGCGGGATACGGCCACCGGCGCGGACTTCGTCCAGCAGCACAGGGGTCTTCAGTTCGAAAGTGGTGATCACTTCGTCGCTGTCGTGCTTGGTGACTTTGCCTTCGTACGGGTAGACGTCGATCACGTCGCCCATGTTGATGTTCGAGACATCGAATTCGATTGGCAGGGCGCCGGCGTCTTCCATGGTGTTGTAGAAGATCGGGGCGATCTTGCTGCCGAAGCAGAAACCACCTGCGCGCTTGTTCGGCACGTACGGGATGTCGTCGCCGAAGAACCACAGCACCGAGTTGGTGGCCGATTTACGCGAGGAACCGGTACCGACCACGTCACCGACGTAGGCGATAGGGAAGCCCTGGCCGCGCATTTCTTCGATCTGCTTCATCGGGCCGATGGAGCCTTGCACGTCAGGCACGATGCCTTCGCGGGCCATTTTCAGCATGGCCAGGGCGTGCAGCGGGATGTCAGGACGCGACCAGGCATCAGGTGCAGGCGACAGGTCGTCGGTGTTGGTTTCGCCGGTGACCTTGAACACGCGCAGGCTGATCTTGTCGGCCAGGGTCGGGCGCTTCTGGAACCATTCGCCGTCAGCCCAGGACTGCAGCACGCCTTGAGCGTGAGCGTTGCCGTTCTTGGCTTTTTCAGCGACGTCGTGGAAGGCGTCGAACATCAGCAGGGTGTGCTTCAGTTGTTCTGCGGCAACCGGTGCCAGGGTAGCGTCGTCCAGCAGGTCGACCATGGTCACGATGTTGTAGCCGCCCTGCATGGTGCCGAGCAGTTCTACAGCGCGCTTGCGATCCAGCAGAGGGGAAGAGACTTCGCCCTTGGCCAGAGCGGAAAGGAAACCGGCCTTGACGTAGGCAGCCTCGTCAACTCCCGGTGGAACGCGATTGGTGATCAGGTCAAGCAGGACAGCTTCTTCGCCAGCCGGTGGGTTTTTCAGCAGCTCGACCAGGCCTGCGGTTTGTTCGGCGTTAAGCGGCTGGGGCACGATACCCTGGGCGGCACGCTCTTCGATGTGTTTACGGTAGGCTTCAAGCACAGTATTACCCTCATCAGTGGTCCCAAATGGGTGTCCGGGACGCTCATCCAGAAAAGGTCCGCAACCGTGCATGTCAAAACTTTTTGAGTTTTTCGGCAGGCAGCTGACGATTTCCAACAGAAGCTGTTTTCAAAGTTTTACGCCTGCATGAGCGGTTCTGAGGAGGGGACGCAGGCGTGGCCTGCGTCGTGAACCGTACTGCCGGGTAGACCTACTGTGCTCGTGACGCTTTGAAAACAGCTTCCAACGGACATTGGCGCCTTAAAAGGCCCGGTGATTCTACGGCAAAAAATGGCAGAAGGTAAGTTAGCCCCTACATCTTCAGGGGTGTACCCCGTTAGACAAAGGGCTAACATGCAGGCCTGTTTCGTCCGCTGCCGTGTTTTCTCGCCATGCCCAATCACATCATCAAGACGCCCTGCGTAGGGCTATGCTCCACTGTCTACGGCGACCTGGTGTGCCGGGGCTGCAAGCGCTTCCACCACGAAGTGATTCACTGGAATGGCTACAACGAGGCCGAAAAACGCGCGGTCTGGCTGCGTCTCGAGCAATTGCTGGTGCAGGTGATGACCGCCAAGGTCGAGGTGTTCGATGCCGGCAAGCTGCGCCAGCAACTGGAGCAGCGCAAGATCCGCTTCGTGCCGCACCAGTCGGAATATTGCTGGGCCTATCAGCTGATTGCCCGTGGCGCGCGGATGATCAACGACCTGGAAGCCTACGGCATGGTGCTGATGCCGGAGTTTCGCGATTGGGGGCTGCCAGAGTTGCGCGATGCCATCGATCGGGAATTCTTCCTGCTGTCCGAAGCCCATTACGAGCGCTACATCGCGCCGGGGTTTCTAAAAGACGCGATCGGCGGCGTTTGATCCGCAATGTTCCCGTAGCAGTCCGGCTTGCCGGCGTCGGCGGCCGGAAGATCGCTGACGCCGGCAAGCCGGACTGCTACGGGCTCGGGGTTAACACGGAATCCGTGGATGTGCCGGCAATCTGTGGGAGCGGGCTTGCCCGCGAATGTGTCAGCCCTGACGTTTCGATGTCGCCTGACTCGCTGCCTTCGCGGGCAAGCCCGCTCCCACAACCTCGTAGCAGCACGGCTTGCCGGCGGGGGCGGTGTATCTGTGCCAAAAGGGTTGCCTGACACACCGCTCCCGCCGGCAAGCCGTGCTGCTACGGGTACGATGCGGGGAGCTTTGTTCTCAGGCGCGGGCCAGATGCTCTTCCAGACGCGCCAGCGATTCTTCGCTTTTGAGCACCAGCACATCACTTTCCAGGGAGTCGAGCACCACTTCGGCGGTGTTGCCGATCAGCGCGCCGGAAATTCCGGTGCGGCCAACGGTGCCGATCACCGTCACCGCGGCCTGCAGATGATGGGCAGTGAACGGAATCAACACATCGGCCGACCCTTCGGCAATGTGCAGGTGAGCGTCGTCGATGTTGAATTCGGTCTGGAATGCCTTGCACTCCTCGCGGTACTTGCCCTCGATAGTTGAAGACAACTGATACACAGGGTCCGCCGCCGAGAGCATGGGGGAGGGGTGGGCCGCGATGACGTGCAATTCGCCCTTGGCCACGTCGGCGATGTTGTAGCCGTGTTTGATGATGCTGTAATGCAGGGCGGTGTGCTCGCCATCGGGATTGCCGACGTCGACCGCCGCCAGAATCGCGCCACCTTTCCAGGGGCGGTCGGTTTTTACCATCAGCACCGGGCTTGGGCAGTAACGCAACAGCTTCCAGTCCGCAGGCGTCAACAGTGCGCGATTGAGTGTGCTGTCGGGGAAGTGCTGCTTGATGACCAGGTCCGACCCTTCCGCTTGCTGGACCTTGACGATGGTCTGGTGAACGCTCTCATGCCAGTCCTGTTCGGCGGTGACGTTGAATTCTTCGGCCTGCAGGTCGTGCTTGAGAGTGGTCAGCAACTCGCTGTGGTCAGTCTTTTTGTCACAGATCAACAGATGCAGACTGGCCCCGGTTGCGTGGGCGATCAGGCAGGCGCGTCGCATGGCCAGGCTTTCGACCTTGTCGGTTTCGGCGCTGGGCTCGATGACCACCAGGATCCTGCGAATCGATTGCATGAGCTGATCTCCCTTGAATGACGGCATGCACCGCTCGACATGACGGGGTGCTGACTGTTCGCTCTATTGACTATAGTTGCCCGCCGCCAATCAGGCGGTTCATCGAGCTGCACGGCTTTTGCCGCAACTGAGGCTGGTTCTGCGCCGTCAGGGCCGTATAATGCTGCGCCTTGCCCCTACCGCCAGTTATGACCTTATGCAGATGTATCCAGAAATCGACGCCTTCCTGCTGTGCCCCACCCCTGACAGCTGGGTACAGGCGGCCATGCGCAATCTGGATATCCTGCTGATCGACCACGCGAACAACGAGAAGAAAGCCGCAGGCGCGGCGTTCCAGTTCATGTTCCAGTACAACGACAAATTCGAGCTGCAGGCCAAGATGTCGCGTCTGGCCCGTGAAGAGCTGCGTCATTTCGAGCAGGTCATCAGTATCATCAAGAAGCGTGGCATCCCCATGGCCAACATCAGTTCGGCACGGTATGCAGGCGCCTTGCGCAAGCTGGTGCGCAATCACAACCCGTACCGCCTGACCGATGCGCTGATCGTCGGCGCCATCGTCGAGGCGCGCTCCTGCGAACGGTTCAGGGCGCTGGTTCCGCATCTGGACGAAGACCTGGCCAAGTTCTACGCCAGCCTGCTCAAGTCCGAGGCGCGGCATTTCCAGGACTACCTCAAGCTCGCCTATCTATATGGCGATGAAGCGGATGTCGACGCCAAGATCGAAGAAGTCCGCCTGGCCGAGCGCGAGCTGATCGAAAGCCCCGATGAGGACTTCCGCTTTCATAGCGGTGTGCCTGCCTGAGGTTTTCCGGCTTACCCCATAACCCGTAGCAGTCCGGCTTGCCGGCGTTAGCGTTTTTGAGATCGCTGTCGCCGGCAAGCCGGACTGCTACGGGCGTATACCCCTTCCTTGCATCTGGCGAACCACATTCGTCCGGAACTCTGCATCTTAAAAATTGTTTCATTGTGTGTTTACTGCCTAGGCAGTAATATCTGATCAATTCACTGCCTAGGCAGATAATTGGTGACTATCAATGGCTCATTTCACCCCCGATACGTTTCAGAACAGCCTGCTTGGCATGCTGATCGGCCGCGCTGACTTGTTGAAGAATCGCATTCTGGACAAACACCTCGAACCCCACGGCCTGACTGCCCAGCAGTTCAAGGTCCTGGTGATCGTGGCGCTGTATGACGCAGAAACCCCGGCCGACCTGTGCCGGGCGTTGTGCCTGGACAGCGGTTCGATGACACGCATGCTCGACAGGCTGGAGCAGAAAGATCTGCTGGTACGCACCCGTTCCGAAGCGGATCGCCGCCAGGTGCGGTTGCTGCTGACCGACTCGGGCAAGGAGATTGCCGATCTGCTGTCCGAGATCGGAGCCAAGGCGATGAACGAGATGGTCGGTGTCCTGGAAGACAGCGAGCTGGCCATGCTGGAGAAGCTGCTCACCAAGGTACTGGTGGCTGCAGCCGATCCGATCACTATTGCCCGGATTGCCGCACGATGAACATTGCCCTCAAGCAAGGCACGGCGTTGCGAACGTCGTTGAGCCTGGTATTTGTTGCACTGGTACTGGCCGGTTGCGCCAACTCCAGAGGCCTGAGCACCGAAGGCGTCGGTATCGATGCCAACAGCCTGCAGGCTTCGCAAAGCCTTGCCGGCGTCAACCTGTCGCCGGCCGCCTGGCCAAGGCGCGACTGGTGGACCAGCCTGGGCGATCCGCAACTCGACGGCATGATTGTCGAGGCCCTGCGCGACAGCCCGGACATGCAGATCGCCGCCGCGCGCACCCACCAGGCCACCGCAGCGGCTTATGGCGCCGACGCCGCGCGCATGCCGACGGTCGATGCCAGTGCCAGCGTGAGCCGCTCGCGCCTGGCCAAGGATCAGGATCCGCTGGGGCAGGGCGGGCGCTACAGCACCCTGCGCAGCCTGGGTGCCAGCTTCGATTACACCTTCGACCTGTGGGGCGGGCAGCGTGCCGCCTGGGAAGCGGCCCTGGGCCAGGCCCGTGCCAGCGAAATCGACCAGCGCGCCGCGCAGTTGACCCTCGCTGCCGATGTCGCCCGCGCCTACAGCGATCTGGGCCAGGCCTACATCGTGCGCGATCTGGCCGCCGAAGACCTCAAACGCACCCGTCAATTGCTGGAACTGGGCGCTCGCCGCTTCAAGTCCGGCATCGACAGCGAGTATCAGTACCAGCAGACCCAGAGCCTGGAAGCGGGCTCGCGCGAGTCGCTGGTGGATGCGGAAAAACGCCTGCGCTCGGCCAAGATCACCCTGGCCGTGCTGATGGGCAAAGGCCCTGATCGCGGTGAAGAACTGGCCCGGCCTGCGGTGCTGAAACCGGCGGTGGTGCAATTGCCATCCGTGGTGCCTGCCGAGTTGCTCGGTCGTCGTCCGGACCTGGTGGCTGCGCGCTGGCGTGTCGAGGCAGCGAGCAAGGACATCGTCGCCAGCAAGACCAACTTCTATCCGAACCTGAACCTCAGTGCCTCGGCGGGGGTTGAGTCTCTGCTGGGCGATGCGATGTTCGGTTCGGCCAGCCGCTTCTTCAATGTGGCACCGACCGTGTCGTTGCCGATCTTCGATGGCGGCCGCCGTCGCGCCGATCTGGATGCGCGGGATGCCGACTACGACCTCGCGGTCGCGCAGTACAACAAGAGTCTGGTGCGTGCCCTGGGCGATGTCAGCGACAACATCGGCCAGTTGCATTCGATCAGCGGTCAGATCGACGCGCGCCAGCAGGCCACCGACGTGATTCAGAAGTCCTACGACACGGTGGTCACGCGCTATTCATCGGGGATCGGCAACTACCTCGATGTACTGAGCGTCGAGCAGCAACTGCTGCAATCGCAACGCCAACTGGCTGATCTCAACGCGCAACGAATCGATCTTTCGATCCAGTTGATGCAGGCCCTGGGGGGCGGCTTCGAAGAAAGCACGCCCGGCGAAAACGCCGCCCCGGCCGTCCCGTCAACTGCTTCGCTGACCCATTAAGGTACTCGTCATGGCCACTGCCACTAGCGAAAACAATGCAACAAACGATTCTGCAGCCCAGCAACCTGCGGCAGGTCAGCCTCAGAAGAATCCGCGCAAGCGCAAGATTCTGTTGTTCGGCCTGCTGATTATCGTGATCCTCGCCGGTATCGGCGTCTGGGGCTGGTATGAAGTCTATGGCCAATGGAACGAAAGCACGGACGACGCCTACGTCAACGGCAACGTGGTGGAAATCACGCCGCAAGTGACTGGCACCGTAGTGAGCATTGGCGCCGACGATGGCGATCTGGTCCGTGAAGGCCAGGTGCTGGTGCAGTTCGACCCCAACGACGCCGAAGTCGCGCTACAAAGCGCCGAGGCCAATCTGGGCAAGGTGGTGCGTCAGGTTCGAGGCCTGTACAGCAGCGTGGACGGCATCAAGGCACAACTGGCCGCCCAGCGCGCCGAAGTGCAAAAGGCTCAGGACAACTACAACCGTCGTCGCAATCTGGCGGCGGGTGGGGCGATTTCCCAGGAAGAGCTGTCCCACGCCAAGGATGACCTGACCAGCGCGCAGAACGCCCTGAACAACATTCAGCAGCAATTGGTCACCAGCACCGCATTGATCGATGACACTCAGGTGTCGTCGCACCCGGATGTGAAAGCCGCCGCTGCGCAATTGCGTCAGGCGTACTTGAACAGCGCCCGCAGCACCCTGATCGCGCCGGTCACCGGCTATGTGGCCAAGCGCACCGTGCAACTGGGCCAGCGCGTTCAGCCGGGCACTGCGCTGATGGCCGTGATTCCGCTGGACCAGCTGTGGATCGACGCCAACTTCAAGGAAACCCAGTTGGGCAAGATGCGCATCGGCCAGCCGGTGGACATCGAGGCTGACCTGTACGGCAGTGACGTGAAGTTCAGCGGCACCGTTGACAGCGTCGGCGCCGGCACCGGCAGTGCGTTCGCCCTGCTGCCTGCGCAGAACGCCACCGGTAACTGGATCAAGATCGTGCAACGGGTGCCGGTGCGGATTCATATCAACGCTGACGAGCTGGCGAAGAATCCGCTGCGCATCGGCCTGTCCACCGTGGTCGACGTCAACCTGCACGACCAGAGCGGCCCGGTGCTGGCGCAACAACCGCCCAAGCAGGCGTCGTTCACCACTGACGTGTACAGCAAGCAACTGGCCGATGCCGACACGCTGATTGCGCGCCTGATCCACGAGAACAGCGCCCAGGCCACCGGCAAGACCGCACAGCGTTAAGTCGCCTGTCCCCCTGCGCCGGCCTTTGGGCTGGCGCATCTTTCGAGTGTCAAAGGATTCGCGATGAGTAACAACGCTCCCGCTTCTTTTACGCCGCCAAGCCTTTTGTTGACCACCATCGGCCTGTCGCTGGCGACTTTCATGCAAGTGCTCGACACCACCATTGCCAACGTTGCGCTGCCGACTATTTCCGGCAACCTGGGCGTGAGTTCCGAGCAGGGCACCTGGGTCATCACCTCGTTTGCGGTGAGTAACGCCATCGCCCTGCCGCTGACCGGCTGGCTGAGCCGCCGCTTTGGCGAGGTGAAGCTCTTTATATGGGCCACGCTGTTATTCGTGATGGCCTCGTTCCTTTGCGGTATTTCGACCTCGATGCCGGAACTGGTGGGCTTTCGGGTGCTGCAGGGTGTGGTCGCAGGCCCGCTGTACCCGATGACCCAGACGCTGCTGATTGCCGTCTACCCCCCGGCGAAAAGGGGGATGGCACTGGCACTGCTGGCGATGGTGACGGTTGTGGCGCCGATTGCGGGGCCGATTCTCGGTGGCTGGATCACTGACAGTTACACCTGGCCGTGGATTTTCTTCATCAACGTGCCGATCGGTCTGTTCGCAGCGTTCGTGGTGCGCACGCAAATGGCCGCAAGGCCAGTGACCACCAGCCGCCAGCCCATGGACTACGTGGGGTTGATCACGTTGATTATCGGCGTGGGCGCCTTGCAGATCGTGCTCGACAAAGGCAACGACCTGGACTGGTTCTCGTCGAACTTCATCATCATCGGCACGGTGATTTCGGTGATTGGCCTGGCAGCGTTCGTCATCTGGGAAATGACCGACGAGCATCCGGTGGTCAACCTGCGTCTGTTCAGCTTCCGCAACTTCAGGGTTGGGACGATCTGTCTGGTGCTTGGCTACGCCGGGTTCTTCGGCATCAACCTGATCCTGCCGCAGTGGTTGCAGACCCAGATGGGCTACACGCCGACTTACGCGGGGCTGGCGGTGGCGCCTATCGGGATTTTGCCGGTGTTGATGTCGCCGTTTGTCGGTAAATATGCCAACAAGGTCGATCTGCGGCTGCTGGCGGGGCTGGCCTTTCTGGCCATTGGCACGAGCTGCTTCATGCGCTCGAATTTCACCAGTCAGGTGGATTTTGAGCACATCGCACTGGTGCAGTTGTTCATGGGGGCAGGGGTTGCGCTGTTTTTCATGCCGACGTTGAGCATCCTGCTGTCGGACCTGCCACCGTCGCAGATCGCCGATGGCTCGGGGCTAGCGACCTTTTTGCGTAACCTTGGGGGCAGTTTCGCGGCTTCGCTGACCACCTGGATCTGGATTCGCCGGGCCAACGTGCACCATGCGTACCTGAGCGAAAACGTGAACACCTACGAGTCCACGACGCGCCAGGCCCTGGACACCCTGGGCGGGGCGAGCACTCAGGCTTACGCGCGGCTCGACAGCATGGTCACCAGCCAGGCCTACATGATGTCCACCGTGGATTATTTCTACATGCTGGGCTGGATGTTCCTGGCGCTGATCCTGATCGTCTGGCTGGCCAAACCGCCGTTCGCCGCCAAGGCAGGGCCCGGGGCAGGGCACTAGACTGGCAGGGTCCACAACCCGCCCGTAGCAGTCCGGCTTGCCGGCGTCGGCGTTCGTGATGGCGCCGACGCCGGCAAGCGGAGCGCCGCCCGGCCGGACTGCTACGGGTGTGGTGTTTGTTCCGGGGCTGAAGGCAACGCCAAAGGCTCTTGGGGCGCAAACCCGAACGAGCCCAGCTGAAAGCCGTGCTCGTCGACCTGCAACGCCCAACCCTCGCGGTCCCAGTCTCCCAGCACGATCCGTTGCGCGGTGTCGTCGCCGATCTGCAGCTTGTGAATCGCGGGGCGGTGGGTGTGGCCGTGGATCAGGGTTTTCACGCCGAATTCGGACATGATCCGCGGCACTTCTTCAGGCGTGACATCCACGATGTCGTTGGCTTTCATGCGGGTCTGCGCGCGGCTTTCGCTGCGCAGCTTGCGCGCCAGCTTGTGCCGGGTGCTCAAGGGCAGGTGGCGCAGTACCCATAAAGTCAGTGGATTGCGCAGGTAACGGCGCAAACGCATGTAGGCTTCGTCGCGGGTGCACAGGCTGTCGCCGTGCATCAACAACACCGGCTCACCGTTGAACTCGACCACGCTCGGGTCTTTCAACAGGGTGACGCCTGCGGCCTTGCAAAAGGCCTTGCCGATCAAAAAATCGCGATTGCCGTGCATCAGGAACACCTGCGTGCCGCTGTCGCTCAAGGCGCGCAAGGCTTCGCAGATCGAGCGCTGGAAGGGCGACATCGCGTCATCGCCGATCCAGGCTTCGAAAAAATCCCCGAGGATATACAGCGACTGGGCGGCGCGCGCCCGGTCACTCAGCAGATCCAGAAACGCCCGGGTAATGTCCGGGCGTCCTTCTTCCAGATGCAGATCGGAGATCAGCAATATCACTCAACGATCTCGGCTTTCTCGATGATCACGTCGTCAGCCGGTACGTCCTGGTGGCCAGCTTTGGAGGTGGTGGCAACGCCCTTGATCTTGTCGACCACGTCAGTGCCTTCGACCACTTCGCCGAACACCGCGTAGCCCCAGCCCTGAACGGTCTTGGCGCTGTGGTTCAGGAAGCTGTTGTCGGCGACGTTAATGAAGAACTGCGCGGAGGCCGAATGCGGCTCCATGGTACGGGCCATGGCCACCGAGTACTTCTTGTTCGGCAGGCCGTTGTCGGCTTCGTTCTGGATGCTTGGGCGCTTGTCTTTCTTCTCTTTCATGCCTGGCTCGAAACCGCCGCCCTGGATCATGAAGTTGCCGATGACGCGGTGGAATACGGTGTTGGTGTAGTGGCCAGCATTCACGTATTCGATGAAGTTGGCGACAGTGATCGGCGCTTTTTCAGCGTTCAGTTGCAGGACGATGTCACCGTGGTTGGTGGAAAGTTTTACTTTGGACATGTTCAAGGTCGCTCTTTTGGAATTCGTGGTTTGACGTGCCAATCGCCGCATTCAGCACAAAAGTGCTGGCGATTTCACCCGGACGCGCAGTCTACAGAGGCTAGCGGAACAAGCAAAAGCTGCCATTGCTCGCAACACTCGCTCACCAATGGGTAGCGCGCAGTGCAGTTTTCTCACAGCACGCTGTCAGGGGCTTGACAGGTTCGGCTATGATAAGCGCTTTGATTTATTCGGCCTACCCTGGCCGCGACTGTCAGGTTTTCAAGGATCCTATGAGCAAGCCCACTCAAGACGCTGCTGCCAACACCAAGGCAGGCCCTGCTATCCCTACCAACTTCCTGCGCCCGATCGTGCAGGCGGACCTGGATTCGGGCAAGCACACCCAGATCGTGACCCGCTTCCCGCCGGAGCCAAACGGCTACCTGCACATCGGTCATGCCAAGTCGATCTGCGTCAACTTTGGTCTGGCTCAGGAATTCGGTGGCGTCACGCACCTGCGTTTCGACGACACCAACCCGGCCAAGGAAGACCAGGAATACATCGACGCCATCGAAAGCGACGTCAAATGGCTGGGCTTCGAATGGTCCGGTGAGGTGCGTTACGCCTCGCAGTATTTCGACCAGCTGTTCGACTGGGCCGTTGATCTGATCAAGGCTGGCAAGGCCTACGTTGACGACCTGACCCCCGAGCAGGCCCGCGAATACCGCGGCACCCTGACCGAGCCTGGCAAGAACAGCCCGTTCCGCGACCGTTCGGTCGAGGAAAACCTGGACCTGTTCAACCGCATGAAGGCCGGCGAGTTCGAAGACGGCGCTCGCGTGCTGCGCGCCAAGATCGACATGGCCTCGCCGAACATGAACCTGCGCGACCCGATCCTGTACCGCATTCGCCACGCCCATCACCACCAGACCGGTGACAAGTGGTGCATCTACCCGATCTACGACTTCACCCACGGGCAGTCGGACGCCATCGAAGGCATCACCCACTCGATCTGCACCCTGGAGTTCGAAAGCCACCGTCCGCTGTACGACTGGTTCCTGGACAACCTGCCGGTGCCGTGCAAGCCGCGCCAGTACGAGTTCTCGCGCCTGAACCTGAACTACACCATCACCAGCAAGCGCAAGCTCAAGCAACTGGTCGATGAAAAGCACGTCAACGGTTGGGACGACCCGCGCATGTCGACCCTGTCGGGCTTCCGCCGTCGCGGCTACACCCCGGCCTCGATCCGCAACTTCTGCGAAATGATCGGCACCAACCGCTCCGACGGCGTGGTCGACTTCGGCATGCTCGAATTCAGCATCCGTCAGGACCTGGACGCCAACGCGCCGCGTGCCATGTGCGTGCTGCGCCCGCTCAAGGTGGTCATCACCAACTACCCGGAAGACAAGGTCGACCACCTCGAACTGCCGCGTCATCCGCAGCACGAGCAACTGGGCGTGCGCAAGCTGCCGTTCTCCCGTGAAATCTACATCGACCGCGATGACTTCATGGAAGAGCCGCCAAAAGGCTACAAGCGTCTGGAGCCGGGTGGCGAAGTGCGCCTGCGTGGCAGCTATGTGATCCGTGCCGACGAGGCGATCAAGGACGCCGACGGCAACATCGTCGAACTGCGCTGCTCCTATGACCCGGACACCCTGGGCAAGAACCCTGAAGGCCGCAAGGTCAAGGGCGTGGTGCACTGGGTGCCTGCCGCCGAAAGCATCGAATGCGAAGTGCGTCTGTACGATCGCCTGTTCCTCTCCGCGAACCCGGAGAAGGCAGAAGAGGGCAAGACCTTCCTGGACAACATCAACCCAGGGTCCTTGCAGGTCCTGACCGGTTGTCGGGCCGAACCGTCGTTGGCTGAAGCTGCGCCGGAAGACCGTTTCCAGTTCGAACGCGAAGGTTATTTCTGCGCGGACATCAAGGACTCGAAACCAGGTCGCCCGGTGTTCAACCGGACTGTGACGCTCCGCGATTCGTGGAGCTAAGGTAAGTAACGTGCTCTCTATCTACAACACGCTCACCAAGAGCAAAGAAGTCTTCAAGCCGCTGGATGGCAACAAGGTGCGCATGTACGTCTGCGGCATGACCGTGTACGACTACTGCCATATCGGCCATGGCCGCAGCATGGTGGCCTTCGACCTTGTCACCCGCTGGCTGCGTTTCAGCGGCTATGACCTGACTTATGTGCGCAACATCACCGACATCGAAGACAAGATCATCAATCGTGCCCGCGAGAACGGCGAGCCGTTCGATGCGTTGACTGCGCGCATGATCGACGCGATGCACGAGGACGAAGCGCGCCTGAACATCCTCAAGCCGGACCTGGAGCCGCGTGCCACGGATCACATCCCAGGCATGCTGAGCATGATCCAGACCCTGATCGACAAGGGCTTCGCCTACGCGCCGGGCAATGGCGACGTGTACTACCGCGTCGCCAAGTTCATGGGCTACGGCAAGCTGTCGCGCAAGAAGATCGAAGATTTGCGCATCGGTGCGCGGATCGAGGTTGACGAAGCGAAAGAAGATCCCCTGGATTTCGTGCTGTGGAAAGGCGTCAAGCCAGGCGAGCCAAGCTGGGAATCGCCGTGGGGCGCTGGCCGTCCGGGCTGGCACATCGAGTGCTCGGTGATGTCCACCTGCTGCCTGGGCGAGACCTTCGACATTCATGGTGGCGGTTCCGACCTGGAATTCCCGCACCACGAAAACGAAATCGCCCAGAGCGAAGCGGCCACCGGCAAGACCTACGCCAATGCCTGGATGCATTGCGGCATGATTCGCATCAATGGCGAGAAGATGTCCAAGTCCTTGAACAACTTCTTCACCATCCGCGACGTGCTGGCTAAATACCATCCGGAAGTGGTGCGTTACCTGCTGGTGTCGAGCCACTACCGGAGTGCGATCAACTATTCCGAAGACAGCCTGAAAGAGTCCAAGGGCGCGCTGGAGCGTTTCTACCACGCACTCAAGGGCCTGCCATTGTCCGAGCCGGTTGGCGGCGAAGCTTACGTCGAGCGTTTCTCGGCGGCGATGGACGATGACTTCGGCACGCCCGAAGCCTGTGCGGTGCTGTTCGAAATGGTCCGCGAGATCAACCGTCTGCGTGACAGCGATGTCGACGCAGCGGCGGGCCTGGCGGCGCGCTTGAAGCAGTTGGCCAGCGTGCTGGGCGTGTTGCAGCTTGAAGCCGATGACTTCTTGCGCGCAGGTGCGGAAGGTCGTGTGGATGCGGCTGAAGTGGAAGCGCTGATCGCAGCGCGTCTGCAGGCCCGCACCGACAAGAACTGGGCCGAATCGGACCGCATCCGCGACCAGCTCACCGCGATGGGCGTGGTGCTGGAAGACGGCAAGGGCGCAACGACCTGGCGGTTGGCGGATTGATCTGATGAGTGGGGCGCTTGTACGGAAGGCGTGCTGGCGGCCCCATTCTGCTTTTGATTCTGGCCGGAGGCCGTGGGAGTCCAGCTTGCTGACGATCTGGCGCGAAGCGGCAGCAAATCCCGTATGCACGGCATGCCTGACGCAACCGAGTTGTTTGATTTTACTGCCGCTTCGCGCCAGATCGCAGGCAAGCCAGCTCCTACGCCCTCCGGGCAGAAGCAAATTTTTGCGATTTCAGAGTTATCAGGCAGAAGCGGACATTGTCACATCTGCTGATCCTGCTCCCTCAGCCGCTTGTACAAGGTATTTCGACTCACCCCAAGCCGTTTGGCCAGCTGCGAAATATTGCCCCCGGCGGCCTGCAGCAGTTCGTTCAACTCTTCCGGCGTATCCAGAACAGCTTTGCGATTGAAGGCCATCTCCGGTTCGCTGCCCGCGCTTTCCATATCCAGATCCGCAAAAAAGTCCTCCGGCAGATGCTCGGTGCCAATCCGCTCATCGTCCGCCAAGGCCAGCGCCACCTGAATCACGTTGCTCAATTGCCGCAGATTGCCCGGCCACGGATGACGCTCGAACAGGGCCAGCACCTCTGGCTCGAATCCTGCGCTCTGTTGCGGTTCTCGGTGCTGCTCCCAGATCGCCTGCACCAACTGCGCCTTGTCCGTGCGTTCACGCAGCGGTGGCAACTCGAGGTTCAGGCCGCTGATGCGGTAGTACAGATCCTGGCGGAACAGCCCGCTCTGCACCTGTTCGCGCAACGAGCAGTGAGTGGCGGAGATGACCCGGATATCCACCGGATACTGCTCGCTGCTGCCCAATGGCTGTACGCAGCGCTCCTGCAGTACCCGCAGTAGGCGGGCCTGAACGGGGAGGGGCATGTCGCCGATTTCGTCGAGGAACAGCGTGCCTTTGTCGGCCTTGCGAATCAGGCCAACGCTGCCTTTATGGTGGGCGCCGGTGAACGCTCCCTTTTCGTATCCGAACAGTTCGGCTTCCACCAGCTCCGACGGAATCGCTGCACAGTTCACGGCAATCAGCGGCTGGTCGGCGCGGGAGCTGGCCAGGTGCAGGGTTTTGACGAACACTTCCTTGCCAGCGCCGGTCTCGCCAAGAATCAACAGCGGTACATTCTTCTCCAGCAAGCGCTGGGCCTGGCGCGCAGCCTTGGCCACCTTCTCATCGCCGAAGCTCAGGGCGGCCAGGCCCTGAGTGTCTGGAACGTCCGCCTTGGCAGGTACCGGCACGCTGCGCAGCTTGAGCACCGGCGCTTTCGGCCGCCGCAACAGCCCGTGGAAGCGGTTATGGCCTGCGGCCTGCAACGGGAAGGGCTGGCCTTCCTGTTGATCGAGCAAATGGGCGATCGGCGCCTTGAACAGGTCCTCGATATTGGCCCGCAACAGGCTCACGCCCAGCAGGTTGTCGGCGCGGCGGTTGGCGCAGAGGATGCGCCCGCTCTCGTCGAACACCAGCAAACCGGCCCATTGGCTGTCGAGGTTGTTCAGGCCTGTGTTGAAGGTCAGCTGGAAATAGCCGTGCTGGAACTGGTCGAGGATCAGCCGGTTCTCGATGGTCTGGCTCATCATCTTCACCATCCCCAAGGTGTGGGAGGGCGGCAGGAAGCTGTCGCTGGACACATCAAGCACCGCAATCATGCGCCGTGAGGCATCGAAAATCGGCGCTGCGGAGCCAGTCATGAAGCGGTTGGCCTTCAAGAAGTGTTCATCGTGTTCAATGTGAACAGCCTGTTCACAGGCCAGCGCCGTGCCGATGGCGTTAGTGCCCACCCCTTGTTCCAGCCAACTGGCTCCGGCGACGAAGCCCCGTTGCTGATCGGGTTCGACGAAACGCTTGGTGCCCCAGGAGTTGAGCACCTGGCCTTGCTGGTCGGCCAGCAGGATCAGGCAGTTGGAGTTGCTCAGGATGTTCTCGTAGAAGGGCAGGACCTGCTGATGGGTGGTCTGCACCAGCGAGTGATGGCGCGCCAGCAGTTGGGAGACCTGCTGTTCAGGCAGTCGATCGAACGCCGGGCGGGACTGATGATCCAGGCCGAATTCGCGGCAGCGGGCCCAGGAGTCCCGAATGATGGTGTCGTGAGCGGTGGATGCGCCTGTAGCGGCCATGGGCGAGCTCCGTCCTGTTGCTTTTATTGTTTTTGGGGTACGGCTTGGGCCAAGCATCCGTGCTCGAAATGTTCACCCATTGTTGTTCAGATGTGTTCAAAGTCAATGTTCATTTTGTTCAGGTGTTCAGTCTTTCCTGTTCACTTATGTTCATCAACGAATATGGCCTGACAAGCCATTTTGTCCCGATCGCTCTAGCTTGCGGGTTTTGGCGCAGGGTTCACAAGCGAAGGCCGGTTGGCACGATTGTCGCTATCCAACAACCGGTCGCTGAACATTACGACCAAGTGCAACACCCCGAACAAGACAAATAAAAAGGGCACGCCATGTCTCTCACGCTTGAGCACGTCAGCCGAGCAGTCGACGGTCAAATCTGGATCGACGATGCGTCGCTGAGCTTCGAACCCGGCTCATTCAACGTATTGCTGGGGCGCACCTTATCAGGCAAGACCAGCCTGATGCGCTTGATGGCCGGTCTGGACAAGCCAGACAGCGGCCGAGTACTGATGAATGGCAAAGATGTCACCCAGGTTGCGGTGCGTCATCGCAACGTGTCGATGGTTTACCAACAGTTCATCAACTACCCGAGCATGACCGTTTTCGACAACATCGCCTCGCCGCTGCGCCAGGCAAAGATGTCCAAGGACGAAATCGACAGCCGCGTGCGGGAAACCGCGAAGATGCTGCGTATCGAGAAATTCCTCACCCGTTATCCTCTCGAACTCTCCGGCGGCCAGCAGCAGCGCACGGCCATGGCCCGGGCGCTGGTCAAGGATGCCGAGCTGATCCTGTTCGACGAGCCGCTGGTCAACCTCGACTACAAGTTACGTGAAGAGCTGCGTCAGGAAATGCGCCAGCTGTTCGAGACCCGCAACACCATCGCGGTCTACGCCACCACCGAGCCCAACGAAGCATTGGCCCTGGGCGGGACCACGACCATTCTTCATGAAGGCCGGCTGATCCAGAGCGGCAGGACCCCTGAGGTCTATCACCAGCCAAAAACCGTGCTGGCCGCCGAGCTGTTTTCCGAGCCGCCGATCAACCTGATGCCGGGCCGTATCGATGGCAATGAAGTGAGCTTCGCCAACTTCGTGCATTTCCCGCTCAACGTTGACCTGCGCAACATTGGCGACGGTGAGTACAAGTTCGGCGTACGTCCCAGCCACCTGAGCCTGGTGCCGTCCAATGACGACGATCTGGAACTGGCCGTGACCGTGGAACTGGCGGAAATCAGTGGTTCGGAAACCTTCCTGCACGTGCGCAACGAGCATTTCTCGTTGGTCCTGCACTTGCCGGGTGTTCACGAATACGACGTCGATACGCCGATTCGCGTGTACATCCCCACTCATAAACTGTTCGTATTCGATCAGCAGGGCGGCCTTATCCAGGCGCCGGGCCTGCGCATGGCGAGGGTTGCCTGATGGCCGAGATCCGCTTGCAACAACTCGCGCACAGCTACAGCGCCAACCCCGCAGGGCCTGAAGACTACGCCATTCGTGAGATGACCCACATCTGGGAGCAGGGCGGGGCGTATGCCTTGCTCGGGCCGTCCGGATGCGGCAAGTCGACCCTGCTCAATATCATTTCCGGCCTGCTCAGCCCGTCCGAAGGCAAGGTGATGTTCGACACCACGGTGGTCAACGACATGTCGCCGGAACAGCGCAACATCGCCCAGGTGTTCCAGTTCCCTGTGGTCTACGACACCATGACGGTGTACGACAATCTCGCCTTCCCGCTGCGCAATCAGGGCATGGCCGAGGCGAAGATTCAGACCAAGGTGCAGGAAATCGCCGACGTACTGGACCTGCAACCGCTGCTGAAAAAGAAAGCCAAGGGCCTCACCGCCGACGAGAAACAAAAGGTTTCCATGGGCCGCGGGCTGGTGCGTGACGATGTGTCGGCGATCCTGTTCGACGAACCGCTGACCGTGATCGACCCGCACCTGAAGTGGAAGCTGCGGCGCAAGCTCAAGCAGATCCACGAGCAGTTCAACATCACCATGGTCTACGTCACCCACGACCAGCTCGAAGCCTCGACCTTCGCCGACAAGATCGCGGTGATGTACGGCGGCCAGATCGTGCAGTTCGGCACCCCGCGCGAGCTGTTCGAAAAACCTCATCACACTTTTGTCGGCTACTTCATCGGCAGCCCGGGCATGAATCTCATCGAGGTCAAGCCCGAAACAGGTGGCGTGGGCTTTGGCGGCATTCACCTGCCCCTGTCGCAAGCCTTGCAGCAACGTCTGGCTGACACCAAGTGGAGCACCCTCAAGGTCGGCATCCGGCCCGAGTTCGTGCACGTCTGGGACGGGCCATTCGACGACGCCATGTGCGCCGACGTGACCTACGTCGAGGACTTGGGGACCTACAAGATCCTTACCCTGAATCTTGCGGGGCAGTCTTTGAAAGTCCGCCTGCAGGAAGACAAGCCGGTGCCGCAGGGCCAGGCCTGGATCAGTTTCCCGGCCCAGTGGCTGATGCTCTACGCCGATGAATTTCTGCTGGAAGCCGCCCATCACGTGCCGGCCAGCGAGGTGCCCCATGAGTAAGGTGCAGAACAACAAAGCCTGGTGGCTGGTGCTGCCGGTGTTCCTGCTGGTGGCGTTCAGCGCCATCATCCCGATGATGACCGTGGTCAACTATTCGGTGCAGGACATCTTCGACCAGTCCAGCCGCTACTTCGTCGGCACCGACTGGTTCAGGCAGGTGTTGCAGGATCCACGCCTGCATGACTCGCTGTTGCGCCAGTTCATCTATTCGGCCTGCGTGCTGCTGATCGAAATCCCGCTGGGCATCGCCATCGCCCTGACCATGCCGACCAAGGGCCGCTGGTCTTCGGTGTGCCTGATCGTGATGACCATTCCGCTGCTGATCCCCTTCAACGTGGTCGGTACCATCTGGCAGATCTTCGGCCGTGGCGACATTGGCCTGCTGGGCTGGTTTCTCAACAACGTGCTGCACATCAGCTACAACTACGCGGCCAATGCGTCGGATGCCTGGGTGACGGTGCTGATTATCGACGTCTGGCACTGGACCTCGCTGGTGGCGCTGTTGTGCTACTCGGGCCTGCGTGCCATTCCGGATGTGTACTACCAGGCTGCGCGTATTGATCGGGCCTCCAACTGGGCGGTTTTCCGACACATCCAGTTGCCCAAGATGAAGAGCGTGCTGTTGATCGCCGTCATGCTGCGCTTCATGGACAGCTTCATGATCTACACCGAGCCGTTCGTGCTCACCGGCGGCGGGCCAGGCAACTCCACGACCTTCCTCAGCCAGACGCTGACCACCATGGCGCTGGGGCAATTCGACCTGGGCCCGGCGGCGGCATTCTCGCTGGTGTACTTCCTGATCATTCTGTTGGTGTCGTGGGTGTTCTACACCGCCATGACCCACGGCGAAAAAGACTGAGGAGCGGCCCATGAATCTTCGTAAAGTCGTGCCGTTGTGGATCTACCTGCTGTTTCTGCTGGTGCCGATCTACTGGCTGGTAAACATGTCCTTCAAGACCAACACCGAAATCCTCGGCGGTCTGACGCTGTTTCCTCAGGACTTCACTCTCGCGAACTACAAGGTGATCTTCACCGACGAGAGCTGGTACAGCGGTTACATCAACTCGCTGTACTACGTTTGCCTGAATACCCTGATATCGCTGAGCGTTGCGTTGCCTGCCGCTTATGCGTTTTCACGCTATCGTTTCCTCGGCGACAAGCACCTGTTCTTCTGGCTGCTGACCAACCGCATGGCGCCGCCTGCGGTGTTCCTGCTGCCATTTTTCCAGTTGTACTCGTCCATTGGCCTGTTCGACACCCACATTGCCGTCGCGCTGGCGCACTGCCTGTTCAACGTGCCGTTGGCGGTGTGGATTCTGGAAGGGTTCATGTCCGGTGTTCCGAAGGAGATCGACGAAACGGCCTACATCGACGGGTATAGCTTTCCCAAGTTCTTCGGGAAGATTTTCATCCCGCTGATTGGTTCGGGGATCGGTGTCACGGCGTTTTTCTGCTTCATGTTCTCCTGGGTCGAGCTGCTGCTGGCGCGGACCCTGACATCGGTCAACGCCAAACCGATTGCGGCGGTCATGACCCGCACGGTGTCGGCATCGGGGATCGACTGGGGCGTGCTGGCGGCAGCGGGGGTGTTGACCATCCTGCCGGGCATGCTGGTGATCTGGTTCGTTCGTAATCACGTGGTCAAGGGTTTTGCCCTTGGTCGTGTCTGAGGAGTCGAAAAAATGGAGTGGATGTCCTGGACACTGCCGACCGCAATCTTCTTCGGTTCCATCGCTGCCATCCTGGTGGCGATGACCGTCTGGGAGCTGCGCTCGGCGAGCATCGAACGTCGCGGTTTCCTGCCGATTGCCACCACCCGTGGCGACCGGCTGTTCATCGGTCTTCTCGGCAGCGCCTACCTGCATCTGCTGGTCATTGGCGCGACCGACTGGAGCATCTGGGTCGCCTCGGGGCTGTCCCTGGTCTGGCTGTTGGTGGTGATGCGTTGGGGTTGAAGGTTTGAAATGCGGGAATACATAAGAATCAACACTGGAGGTGTCTATGTTCAATAAGAAAAACAAGCTGCGACATAGTGTGACGGTAGCGACGATGGTAATGCTCAGCGGCTTGAGCGTTTCGGCGTGGGCGGATCAGTACGAAGACGCGGCCAAGAAGTGGGCGGCCAGCGAGTTCAAGCCGACGACCCTGTCCGACGCTGACCAACTCAAGGAGCTGGAGTGGTTCATCAAGGCCGCCGAGCCGTTCCGTGGCATGGACATCAAGGTGGTTTCCGAAACCTTGACCACCCACGAATACGAGTCGAAAACCCTGGCCAAGGCGTTCACCGAAATCACCGGCATCAAAGTGACCCACGACCTGCTGCAGGAAGGTGACGTCATCGAGAAGCTGCAAACCGCCATGCAGTCGGACAAGAGCATCTACGACGGTTGGGTGAATGACTCTGACCTCATCGGTACGCATTTCCGCTACGGCAAGGCGATGTCTCTGACAGACCTGATGGCAAGCCCGGAAGGTGCGAAAGTCACCTCGCCGACGCTGGACATCAAAGACTTCATCGGCACCTCCTTCACCACCTCGCCTGAGGTCAAGGACGCGTCGGGCAAGGTCATCACCCCGGCCAAGCTGTATCAGCTGCCTGACCAACAGTTCGCCAACCTGTACTGGTTCCGCGCCGACTGGTTCGAGCGTGCTGACCTCAAGGAGAAGTTCAAGGCCAAGTACGGCTACGAGCTGGGCGTTCCGGTGAACTGGTCGGCCTATGAAGACATCGCGAAATTCTTCAGCGAAGACGTCAAGGAAATCGACGGCAAGAAAGTCTACGGCCACATGGACTACGGCAAGAAAGACCCGTCCCTGGGCTGGCGCTTCACCGACGCCTGGTTCTCCATGGCCGGTAGCGGCGACAAGGGCTTGCCAAACGGATTGCCGGTGGACGAGTGGGGCATCCGCGTCGAGGCCTGCCATCCGGTCGGCTCCAGCATCACCCGTGGCGGCGACACCAACGGCCCGGCCGCTGTCTACGCGACTCAGAAATACATCGACTGGCTGAAGGCTTACGCGCCACCAGAGGCGGCGGGCATGACCTTCTCCGAGTCGGGTCCGGTGCCTTCTCAGGGTAACGTTGCGCAACAAATCTTCTGGTACACCGCATTTACCGCTGACATGACCAAGCCTGGTCTGCCGGTAATGAATGCCGATGGCACGCCGAAATGGCGGATGGCGCCGTCGCCGAAAGGCCCGTACTGGAAAGAAGGCATGAAACTGGGTTACCAGGACGTGGGTTCGTGGACGTTCCTGAAATCCTCCGACGAGAAAAAACGTCTGGCGGCCTGGCTTTATGCGCAGTTCGTGACGTCCAAGTCGGTGTCGCTGAAGAAAACCATCGTGGGCCTGACGCCGATTCGTGAGTCGGACATCAACTCCAAGGAGATGACCGCACTGGCGCCGAAACTCGGTGGCCTGGTGGAGTTCTACCGCAGCCCGGCCCGCGTGCAATGGTCGCCGACCGGCACCAACGTTCCGGACTACCCGAAACTGGCGCAGCTGTGGTGGAGTCACGTGGCTGAAGCGGTCACCGGCGAGAAAACCGCGCAGGCTGCGCTGGACGGTCTGGCCAAGGACCAGGACGCGATCATGACCCGGATCGAGCGCTCCAAGGTTCAGGATGCGAGCGGTTGCGCACCGAAGATGAACCCGGAAACCTCGGCTGAAGAGTGGTACACCAAGGCCGAGAAGAGCAACGGCGCCTTCCTGGCACCACAACGCAAACTGGCCAACGAGAAACCGAAGGGCGAAACCATCGCCTACGCGGACCTGTTGAAAAGCTGGGAGGCTGCGAAGAAGTAACCGCAGTCGTTCTCTCGCCTGACGGCTATCCCGTAGCAGCACGGCTTGCCGGCGGGGGCGATCCCACGAGCGCTCCCGCCGGCAAGCGGAACGCCGCCCGGCCGGGCTGCTACGTGGCGTGCGACATAAATGCCTGTCTCAATAAAAAACGGCACCTTCGGGTGCCGTTTTTCTTGGTGCGGGATCGATCAACCGTGCAGCGTTTCCGCCGCATACAAGGTGTTCTCCAGCAGGCACGCGCGGGTCATCGGGCCGACACCGCCCGGAACCGGCGTGATCCAGCCGGCGCGGGGCAGGGCGGTCTCGTAGACCACGTCACCGACCAGCTTGCCGTCGTCCTGGCGGTTGATGCCGACGTCAATGACGATGGCGCCTTCCTTGATCCACTCGCCCTTGACCAGCCCAGGCTTGCCGGCGGCCACCACCACCAGGTCCGCACGGCCAACGTGGCCAGCCAGATCCTGAGTGAAGCGATGGGTGACGGTCACGGTGCAACCGGCCAGCAGCAATTCCATGGCCATTGGACGACCGACAATGTTGGACGCACCCACCACCACCGCATCCTTGCCATAAAGATCGACGCCGGTGCTTTCCAGCAGGGTCATGATGCCTTTCGGGGTGCAGGGACGCAGCAGCGGAATGCGCTGGGCCAGGCGGCCGACGTTATAAGGGTGGAAACCGTCGACGTCCTTGTCCGGACGAATCCGCTCCAGCAGCGGCGAGGAATCAAGGTGCTCGGGCAGTGGCAATTGCAGCAGGATGCCATCGATGGCCGGATCGTCATTCAGGCGATCGATCAGATCGGTCAGTTCGGTCTGGGTTGTTTCGCTGGGCAGGTCGTAGGCCTGCGAGAGGAAGCCGACCTCTTCGCAGTCTTTGCGTTTGTGCGAGACGTAAACCTGAGAGGCGGGGTCGCTGCCGACCAGAATCACCGCAAGCCCGGGCGTGCGCAGCCCCTGTTCGCGACGCTCGGCGACTCGTTGGGCGATCTGCTGGCGCAGGTTGGCTGCGATCGCTTTACCGTCTATTAGTTTTGCAGTCATTACGCGTGATTAACCATCGGAAGGGAGGGAAAAAGAGCGCGCATTCTCGCATGACCTGACGCATGGGCAAAGGCGGTTGGTCTGCTTAATAAGCTAAGCCCTTTAATTAACTGAATTTTTTTTAAAAAAGTGTTGACGACCTTCAGGGTCGTCTATAAGATTCGTCGCACTTGTCGGGCACAACCCCACACAGGACAAGCCGCTAGCGGTGAGTCAGGTCGAAAGGTTGATTAAGTCAGGTAGAGTTCAGATCTGCTCAGCGTGATTGAAGACTCTTTATTTGTAGTCGAAAGAGTACAAATAAACCAAGCGCCCGTAGCTCAGCTGGATAGAGCATCCGCCTTCTAAGCGGATGGTCGCAGGTTCGAGTCCTGCCGGGTGCGCCAATCAGGCAGCTTTGGCACAAGTAGGTTACAACGCAATATGGTGGGCGTAGCTCAGTTGGTAGAGCACAGGATTGTGACTCCTGTTGTCGTGGGTTCGATCCCCATCGTCCACCCCATATTCGAAAAGGCGCCAGATGCATAATCTGGCGCCTTTGCTTTAAGCGCTTCAAAACGCGGACGTGGTGGAATTGGTAGACACACTGGATTTAGGTTCCAGCGCCGCGAGGCGTAAGAGTTCGAGTCTCTTCGTCCGCACCAGCTACAAACCTTGAGAAGAGCCAACTGCCTTCCCAAGGCTCGAAAAGCCGCCTTAGTGCGGCTTTTTTTGTTTCAGCGTATTGGTTTCATGCCGATTTCCGCCGCTATCCCGGTCGGCGGCGGGCGTCGGCACAGTGTTTCCAGGGACTGGATCGATATTCGGTCGCGCCTCGCTTCCTTTATATAGAGGGCGCGCAAGGTGCGTTCCAGACCGCTTGCGACGCTGCAAGTCTTCGTCCATTCGTTCCTGGCAGCATTGCCCTGTGTTTACCCTCTTTGAGTAGGGTGACTTCTTGAGTTTGACCCACTAGAATGCTTGCCCTTGATTCTAGGGTCGGACAACGGCCGGCTAACGTCTGTGCAACGAGGAATATCCATGCAAGTTTCTGTTGAAAACACTACTGCTCTCGAGCGCCGCATGAGCATCACCGTGCCGGCTGAGCGTATCGAAAGCCAGGTCAACAAGCGTCTGCAGCAGACTGCCCAGAAGGCCAAGATCCCAGGCTTCCGCCCAGGCAAAGTGCCAATGAGCGTGATCCGTCAGCGTTACGAAGCTGACGCTCGTCAGGAAGCGGTAGGCGATGTCATCCAGTCTTCCTTCTACGAAGCCGTAGTCGAGCAGAAGCTGAACCCGGCTGGCGCACCTTCCGTCGAGCCAAAAACCATCGAGAAAGGCAAGGACCTCGAGTACGTCGCTACTTTCGAAGTGTTCCCTGAATTCTCCGTTGCCGGTTTCGAGTCGATCTCCGTCGAGCGCCTGTCCGCTGACGTCGCTGACGCCGATCTGGACAACATGCTGGAAATCCTGCGCAAGCAGAACGTTCGTTTCGAAGCCGCCGACCGCGCTGCCGCGAACGAAGACCAACTGAACATCGACTTCGTCGGCAAGATCGACGGCGAAGCCTTCGCTGGCGGCTCGGCTACTGGCACTCAGCTGGTACTGGGCTCGGGTCGCATGATCCCTGGCTTCGAAGACGGCCTGGTTGGCGCTAAAGCCGGCGAAGAGCGCGTTCTGAACTTGACCTTCCCAGAGGACTACCAGAACCTGGAACTGGCTGGCAAAACCGCCGAATTCACCGTTACTGTCAACACCGTGTCGGCACCGACCCTGCCTGAGCTGAACGAAGCGTTCTTCAACCAGTTCGGCATCAAGGAAGCGACCCTGGAAGGTTTCCGCACCGAAGTTCGCAAGAACATGGAGCGCGAGCTGCGTCAGGCCATCAAGTCCAAGGTCAAGAACCAGGTAATGGACGGCCTGCTGGCTGCCAACCCGATCGAAGTGCCAAAAGCCCTGCTGGAAAACGAAGTGAACCGTCTGCGCGTTCAGGCCGTTCAACAGTTCGGTGGCAACATCAAGCCTGACCAACTGCCGGCCGAGCTGTTCGAAGAACAAGCCAAGCGTCGCGTCGAGCTGGGCCTGATCGTCGCTGAAGTGGTCAAGCAGTTCGACCTCAAGCCTGACGAAGCTCGCGTTCGCGAACTGATCCAGGAAATGGCTTCCGCCTACCAGGAGCCTGAGCAGGTCGTGGCCTGGTACTACAAAAACGAACAGCAGATGAACGAAGTGCGTTCGGTTGTGCTTGAAGAGCAAGTTGTGGATACTGTTTTGCAGAAAGCGAGCGTGACCGACAAAGCGGTCTCGTACGAAGAAGCAGTCAAGCCGGTAGAAGCTCCAAAAGCCGACTGATTTCCTCTCTCGTTCGAAAACACCATAAGCCAGCCTTCGTGCTGGCTTATGCGTATTCAAGACATGACTATTTGGGAGTGAATGCGAGACATGTCCCGCAATTCTTATATTCAGCAGAACTCTGACATCCAGGCCGCTGGCGGCCTGGTCCCGATGGTTATCGAGCAGTCCGCCCGTGGCGAACGCGCCTATGACATCTACTCCCGCCTGCTCAAGGAACGCGTGATCTTCCTGGTCGGGCCGGTTGAAGACTACATGGCCAACCTGATCTCGGCGCAATTGCTGTTCCTGGAAGCCGAGAACCCGGACAAGGATATCCATCTCTACATCAACTCCCCAGGTGGTTCGGTGACCGCTGGCATGGCGATCTACGACACCATGCAGTTCATCAAGCCTGACGTGTCGACCACCGTCATGGGGCAAGCCTGCAGCATGGGCGCGTTCCTGCTGGCAGGTGGTGCGAAGGGCAAGCGTTTTGCCTTGCCGAACTCCCGCGTGATGATTCACCAGCCACTGGGCGGTTTCCAGGGCCAGGCGTCGGACATCGACATTCACGCCAAGGAAATTCTGTACATTCGCCAGCGCCTGAACGAACTGCTGGCGCACCACACCGGTCAATCGCTTGAAGCCATCGAACGTGACACCAACCGCGACAACTTCATGAGCGCAGAACGCGCTGCTGAATACGGTCTGGTGGACTCGGTGCTCGACAAGCGTCAAATGATCAAATGATTGCTTGATAGGCAGTAAATCCCGGGTGGCGTGCACGTGCGTGCCACCTGCGGACTTGAAAAAGCCCGCAATTGCCTTCATCTTGTGTTGCAAGCCTACCGGATTGGATCGATCGAATGACTGACACCCGCAACGGCGAGGACAACGGCAAACTGCTTTATTGCTCCTTCTGCGGCAAAAGCCAGCATGAAGTGCGCAAATTGATTGCCGGCCCCTCGGTATTTATCTGTGACGAGTGCGTCGACCTGTGCAATGACATCATCCGCGAGGAGGTGCAGGAAGCACAGGCAGAAAGCAGCGCGCATAAATTGCCATCGCCTAAAGAAATCAGCGGCATCCTTGACCAGTACGTCATCGGTCAGGAGCGTGCCAAGAAGGTTCTCGCAGTAGCGGTGTACAACCACTACAAGCGCCTGAACCAGCGCGACAAGAAAAATGACGACGTTGAACTGGGCAAGAGCAACATCCTCCTGATCGGGCCTACCGGCTCGGGCAAGACCCTGCTCGCGGAAACGCTGGCACGTTTGCTCAACGTACCGTTCACCATCGCCGACGCCACCACCCTGACCGAAGCCGGTTATGTGGGTGAGGACGTGGAAAACATCATCCAGAAGCTGTTGCAGAAATGCGATTACGATGTCGAGAAGGCCCAGATGGGCATTGTCTACATCGACGAAATCGACAAGATTTCGCGCAAATCGGACAACCCTTCGATTACCCGCGACGTGTCCGGCGAAGGCGTGCAACAAGCCTTGCTGAAACTGATCGAGGGTACCGTGGCTTCGGTTCCGCCCCAGGGCGGTCGCAAGCACCCGCAGCAGGAATTCCTGCAAGTGGACACGCGCAACATCCTGTTCATCTGCGGCGGTGCGTTCTCGGGCCTCGAAAAGGTCATCCAGAACCGCTCCACCAAAGGCGGCATCGGTTTCAACGCCGAAGTACGCAGCAAGGAAGAGGGCAAGAAGGTTGGCGAATCCCTGCGTGAAGTCGAGCCTGACGATCTGGTCAAGTTCGGTCTGATCCCGGAATTCGTGGGCCGTCTGCCAGTACTGGCAACGCTCGACGAGCTGGACGAAGCTGCGCTGATGCAGATTCTGACCGAGCCGAAGAACGCGCTGACCAAGCAGTACGCCAAGTTGTTCGAGATGGAAGGCGTGGACCTTGAGTTCCGCACCGATGCGCTGAAATCGGTTGCCCGTCGCGCGCTGGAGCGCAAGACGGGTGCCCGTGGCCTGCGTTCCATCCTTGAAGGCGTGTTGCTCGACACCATGTATGAAATCCCGTCGCAGACCGACGTGAGCAAAGTGGTGATCGACGAAAGCGTGATCGAAGGTACCTCCAAGCCGCTGTTGATCTACGAAAACAGCGAGCCACCTGCCAAGGCTGCTCCCGACGCGTAACCCTCTGGGCTGCGCACCGGGCGACTGGAACAGAAAAGGGGCCCTCGGGCCCCTTTTTGCATTTGGACATCTCTTTCTCATTAACTAAACGCGAAGCTTGTTTTTTTGGGGCAGTGCCCCCATCTTGGTTTTCAGCTTATTTCTATCTGTCCATGGCCTTATGGCCGCCGTAGAGGCGAAATCATGAAGACGACCATTGAATTGCCTCTTTTGCCATTGCGTGATGTCGTGGTGTATCCGCATATGGTTATCCCACTGTTCGTGGGGCGCGAGAAGTCCATCGAGGCCCTTGAGGCTGCGATGACCGGCGACAAGCAGATCCTGCTTCTGGCGCAAAGAAACCCCGCAGACGATGATCCCGGTGAAGACGCTCTTTATAGCGTGGGTACCGTTGCAACCGTATTGCAGCTGCTGAAACTGCCGGACGGCACCGTCAAGGTGCTGGTCGAAGGCGAGCAGCGCGGTTCTGTCGAACGCTTCATGGAAGTGGACGGCCACTGCCGTGCCGAAGTCGCGCTGATCGACGAAGCCGACGCCCCTGACCGCGAATCCGAAGTATTCGTGCGCAGCCTGCTGGCGCAGTTCGAACAATATGTACAGCTGGGCAAAAAGGTCCCGGCTGAGGTCCTGTCCTCGCTGAACAGCATCGATGAGCCTGGGCGTCTGGTCGACACCATGGCCGCGCATATGGCGCTGAAGATCGAGCAGAAGCAGGAAATTCTCGAAATCATTGACCTGCCAGCCCGTGTCGAGCACGTGCTGGCGCTGCTGGATGCCGAAATCGACCTGCTGCAGGTCGAGAAGCGCATTCGCGGTCGTGTGAAGAAGCAAATGGAGCGCAGCCAGCGCGAGTACTACCTGAATGAGCAGATGAAGGCCATTCAGAAAGAACTCGGTGACAGCGACGAAGGCCACAACGAAATCGAAGAGCTGAAAAAGCGCATCGATGCCGCTGGTCTGCCGAAGGACGCCATGACCAAGGCCACTGCCGAGCTGAACAAGCTCAAGCAAATGTCGCCGATGTCCGCAGAGGCGACCGTGGTGCGTTCCTACATCGACTGGCTAGTCCAGGTGCCGTGGAAGGCCCAGAGCAAGGTGCGGCTGGACCTGGCGCGCGCCGAAGACATCCTCGATGCCGACCACTACGGTCTGGAAGAAGTCAAAGAGCGGATTCTCGAATACCTCGCCGTGCAGAAGCGCGTGAAGAAGATTCGTGGCCCTGTGCTGTGCCTGGTCGGTCCTCCTGGCGTGGGTAAAACCTCGCTGGCCGAGTCGATTGCCCACGCCACCAACCGCAAGTTTGTGCGCATGGCCCTGGGCGGAGTGCGTGACGAGGCTGAAATCCGCGGTCACCGTCGTACCTATATCGGTTCGATGCCGGGTCGCCTGATCCAGAAAATGACCAAGGTGGGCGTACGCAACCCGCTGTTCCTGCTCGATGAAATCGACAAGATGGGCAGCGACATGCGCGGCGATCCGGCCTCGGCATTGCTTGAGGTCCTCGACCCCGAGCAGAACCACAACTTCAACGATCACTATCTGGAAGTCGACTACGACCTGTCCGATGTGATGTTCCTCTGCACCGCCAATTCGATGAACATTCCGGCGGCCCTGCTGGACCGTATGGAAGTGATCCGTCTGCCGGGCTACACCGAAGACGAGAAGATCAACATCGCCACCAAGTACCTCTCGCCCAAGCAGATCGCTGCCAACGGCCTGAAGAAAGGTGAAATCGAGTTTGAAGAGGAGGCCATACGCGACATTATCCGGTACTACACGCGTGAAGCGGGTGTGCGTAGCCTGGAGCGTCAGATCGCCAAGGTCTGCCGCAAGGCGGTCAAGGAACACGCCGGCGAGAAGCGTTTCACTGTCGTGGTGACGGCAGCGATGCTGGAAAACTTCCTGGGCGTGCGCAAATTCCGCTACGGCCTGGCCGAACAGCAGGATCAGATTGGTCAGGTGACGGGGCTTGCGTGGACTCAGGTGGGTGGCGAATTGCTGACCATCGAAGCCGCCGTGGTTCCTGGCAAAGGCCAGCTCATCAAGACAGGCTCCCTGGGTGACGTGATGGTCGAATCCATCACTGCCGCGCTGACCGTGGTGCGCAGCCGCGCCAAGAGCCTGGGCATCCCCCTGGACTTCCACGAGAAGCGCGACACGCACATCCATATGCCGGAAGGGGCAACGCCCAAAGACGGCCCTAGCGCGGGCGTGGGCATGTGCACGGCACTGGTTTCAGCGCTGACACAGATCCCGGTACGCGCCGATGTGGCAATGACCGGCGAAATTACCCTGCGCGGACAAGTTCTGGCGATCGGTGGTTTGAAGGAAAAACTGCTGGCCGCACACCGCGGTGGAATTAAAACGGTGATCATTCCGGAAGAAAACGTACGTGATCTGAAGGAAATTCCCGACAATATCAAGGCAGACCTGCAAATCAAACCTGTTAAATGGATTGACGAAGTCCTGCAAATTGCGCTGCAATACGCGCCGGAGCCCTTGCCGGATGTGGCTCCGGATATGGTTGCAAAGGATGAAAAACGCGAGTCTGACTCTAAGGAAAGAATTAGCACGCATTAGTCTGGGGGGCCTTCCTTGACAGCTTTTTAGAGCCCTTGTTATAAAGCGGCTCTTTGAAGCGTCTGTGGGCCATACAGCGTTCGTTTGGCTACACCAAAAAACTTAGAAAATATACTCAATATAGATATAAGGGGACTTAGAGTGAACAAGTCGGAACTGATTGATGCTATCGCCGCATCCGCTGACATCCCGAAAGCTGCTGCTGGCCGTGCGCTGGACGCAGTAATCGAATCCGTCACTGGCGCTCTTAAGGCTGGCGACTCTGTTGTACTGGTTGGCTTCGGCACTTTCTCCGTAACTGATCGTCCTGCCCGTACCGGCCGCAACCCGCAGACTGGCAAGACTCTGGAAATCCCAGCTGCCAAGAAGCCAGGCTTCAAAGCCGGTAAAGCTCTGAAAGAAGCGGTCAACTAAGTTTCTTTTTTACCTTTGCCTACCTAGGACAGCGTTATCTCTGTCCTGGTCGCGAAGCGGCACGTGCGGTTGGTCAAGCGCTGGCCTGTCACCCCAGGGGACGCACATTCGAACCCTGTCCGCTTTGCACGTTACGAGAAGGCGCATCCTCGGATGCGCCTTTCTTCTATCCGGAATACACCCACGCTCCGCTCCGTGTGTCGCAGCTTGGTGAGTTGAGTACAACCCTCTGGGGGACGCATGCTGCAGAATATCAGGGACAATTCACAAGGCTGGATTGCCAAGACCATCATCGGCGTCATCGTGTTGCTGATGGCGCTGACCGGCTTTGATGCCATTTTCAATGCGGTCAGTCATCGACAGGATGCTGCCAAGGTCAACGGCGAGGAAATCACTCAGACCGACCTGGGCCAGGCCGTAGAGATGCAACGCCGCCAGCTCATGCAACAGCTGGGCAAGGATTTCGATCCTGCCATGCTCAACGAGAAGATGCTGCGCGACTCGGCCCTCAAGGGCCTGATCGATCGCAAGCTGCTGCTGCAAGGCGCAGCCGACGCCAATTTCGGCTTCTCGGAAGCGGCGCTGGACCAGCAGATCCTGCTCACTCCTGAATTCCAGGTCGACGGCAAATTCAACGCCGACCGTTTCGATCAGGTGGTTCGCCAGCTCGGTTACAGCCGGATGCAATTTCGCCAGATCCTCGGTCAGGAAATGCTGATCGGCCAGATCCGTGCGGGCATTGCCGGCAGTGCCTTCATTACCGATGCCCAGGTTGATGCGTTCGCCCGTCTGGAAAAACAGACCCGCGACTTCGCCACCCTGACGCTGCCCGCCGACCCATCCAACGTCAAAGTCACCGACGACGAGATCAAGGCTCACTACGATCAGCACGCCAAGGAATTCCTGAGCCCTGAGCAAGTGGTGCTGGACTACATCGAGCTGAAGAAATCCTCGTTCTTCGACAAGGTTTCGGTGAAAGACGCAGACCTGCAAGCGGCCTATCAGAAGGAAATCGCCAACCTGGCCGAGCAGCGTCGTGCTGCGCACATCCTGATCGAAGTCAACGACAAGACCACCGATGCCCAGGCCAAGGCGAAGATCGAAGAGATCCAGCAGCGCCTGGCCAAGGGTGAAGACTTCGCGGCGCTGGCCAAGGAGTTCTCCCAGGATCCGGGTTCGTCCGCCAAGGGCGGTGACCTGGGCTACGCCGGCAAGGGCGTTTACGACCCGGCCTTCGAAGACGCGCTGTATGCGTTGAACAAGGACCAGGTATCGACCCCGGTCAAGAGCCAGTTCGGCTGGCACCTGATCAAGCTGCTTGGCGTCGAGGCGCCGGTGGTTCCGACCTTCGCCAGCCTGAAAGACAAGCTGACCCACGACCTCAAGTCGCAACAGGTCGAGCAGAGCTACGTGGATGCCAGCAAGAAGCTGCAGGACGCTGCGTATGAAGCCTCTGATCTGGTTCAGCCTGCGCAGGACCTGGGCCTGAAGGTGCAGACCACCCCGGCGTTCGGTCGTGAAGGCGGCGAAGGCATCGCGGCCAACCGTGCCGTGATCCAGGCGGCATTCAGCCAGGAAGTGATGGAAGAGGGTTCCAACAGTTCTGCGCTTGAGCTCGATCCGGAAACCACGATTGTGGTGCACGTCAAAGAGCACCGTCAGCCTGAGCAGTTGCCGCTGGAAGCGGTCTCTGGGGCGATCCGTGCGCAACTGACCAAGGACCACGCCAGCGAGGCCATCAAGGCCAAGGGCGAGACGCTGCTGACTGGCCTGCGCGATGGCAAGGTGCCGTACACCGCCACTAAGCAGGAAGGTCAGAACTGGAAAGTCGTGGAGGCGGCATCACGCGGCCAGGACGGCGTCGATCCTCAGGTGCTGCAGGCACTGTTCCGCATGCCCAAGCCTGAAGGCAAAGACAAACCGGTCTACGGCAGCCTGACCGCCGCCGATGGCAGCTTCGTGATTGTGCGCCTCAATGGCGTGAATCAGGCAGCTCCGGCGACTGACGCCGAGAAGACCCAGTACCGTCGCTTCCTGGCCTCCCGCGAGGGCCGTCAGGACTTCGAATCGTTCCAGGCGCAGCTGCAATCGGCGGCGAAGATCGAGAAATACTGATCCTCGCAAAACGCTGAAACCAAAAAGCCCCGGCTCGTGAGAGTCGGGGCTTTTTGTTGGGTGGCGTTTAGGACGTCGCGCAACAGCTTGGCGGCGGTGGCGATCTACAGGTATCAGCCCGTAGCAGCACGGCTTGCCGGCGGGGGCGATCTCGTGGGCCCCGACGCCGGCAAGCCGGACTGCTACGGGGAAATGTTGGGCTTTAGATTTTGATTTTGGTCCGCGGTGGCACAGGCGACACAGGGCGCGACGTAAAGGCGCCAGGCCGAGCGCAGGCGTCGTGTAGGGGGATGAGCGGCAGGAAGCCGCGAAAGCCGTGCGGGCCATGGATGGCCCATCATGGCGTGCCCCCGGAACGGCGCCGGAGTCGAGGGAAGTCCGACGAAGGAGGACCCCAGCCAGGAGCAAATGGTTTGCCTACTTTCCCGAAAGAAAGTAGGTCGCCCGTAAGGGGCGAAACCCTACGCCAAGACCACCACGAAAACGGATATTCACACGACCGAGAAGTCACCCGCCGACGCGGAGCGTCGCACCTCCCCGGTTACCACGCAGAGCGTGGGAACGATCACCCAAACCCAAAATCCGGACCACCGCGAAAACGGATATAAACCCCCCACCCCGGACGTCACCCATAAAAAAGCCCCGGCTCGCAAAAACCGGGGCTTTTTTCAGGGTGTGCGTCGGTTAACGCATCAGTCCTGCAGATCACCCATCGCAGTGGTGTTGAAACCACCGTCAACGTACATGATCTCACCGCTCACACCCGACGCCAGGTCCGAGCACAGGAACGCGCCGGCGTTGCCGACCTCGTCGATGGTCACGTTGCGACGCAGCGGAGTCTGCGCTTCGTTGGCATCCAGCATCTTGCGGAAGTTCTTGATACCCGAAGCTGCCAGGGTGCGGATCGGACCTGCCGATACCGCGTTCACGCGGGTGCCGTCCGGGCCCAGGCTGCGGGCCAGGTAACGTACACCGGCTTCCAGGCTGGCCTTGGCCATGCCCATCACGTTGTAGTTAGGCATGGTGCGCTCGGCGCCCAGGTACGACAGGGTCAGCAGGCTGCCGTTGCGGCCTTGCATCATTTCACGGCCAGCCTTGGCCAGGGCCACGAAGCTGTAGGCGCTGATGTCGTGGGCGATGCGGAAACCGTCACGGGTAGTGGCTTGGGTGAAGTCGCCGTCCAGTTGGTCGCCCGGGGCGAAACCTACGGAGTGAACGATGCAGTCCAGGCCGTCCCACTTCTTGCTCAGTGCTTCGAAGACCTTGGCGATTTCTTCGTCGCTGGCCACGTCGCAAGGGAAGCACAGGTCGGCATTCGAACCCCAGCCAGCGGCGAATTCTTCGACGCGGCCTTTGAGTTTTTCGTTCTGGTAGGTGAAGGCAAGCTCAGCACCCTCGCGATGCATGGCGGCAGCGATACCGGATGCGATGGACAGTTTGCTGGCGACACCGACGATCAGGACGCGCTTACCGGCGAGAAAACCCATGGTTTTTTCCTCTTCAGGTTAATCGACAGTTGCTGGTGCCAGAAAAGCGGCTTCCAGCAACTGCTGTGTATAAGGATGTTGCGGTGCGGCGAAGATATCTTCTGCCACACCCTGTTCGACCACTTGGCCTTGCTTGACCACCATCAACTGGTGGCTCAACGCTTTGACTACCGCCAGGTCATGGCTGATAAACAAATACGTCAGGTTGTACTTCGCTTGCAGGGAGCGCAAAAGCTCCACCACTTGGCGCTGAACCGTCCGGTCGAGGGCCGAAGTCGGCTCGTCCAGCAAAATCAGCGCAGGTTTTAACACTAATGCCCGTGCGATGGCGATCCTTTGCCGCTGTCCGCCGGAAAACTCATGGGGGTAGCGGTGCCGGGTTGCCGGGTCCAGTCCTACCTCCTTGAGCGCTTCGATCACCGCCGTTTCCTGCTCGGCGGGGGTTCCTATCTTGTGGATCCGCAGGCCCTCGCCAACGATGTCGCACACCGACATGCGCGGGCTGAGGCTGCCGAACGGATCCTGAAACACCACCTGCATTTGCCGGCGCAGGGGCCTGACCTGATCCTGCTTGAGGCAGGCCAGCGAATGGCCCTGAAAGCGTATCTCGCCTTCGCTACGAATCAACCTCAGAATCGCCAGGCCCAACGTCGATTTGCCCGAGCCGCTTTCGCCAACGATCCCCAGCGTCTGGCCCTTGGGTAGACTGAAGTGGATGCCGTCCACGGCCTTGATGTGATCGACGGTACGCTTGAACACGCCTTTTTTGACCGGAAACCAGACTTTCAGGTCTTCGACTTCCAGCATCGGCGCGCCCGGAGCGTTGTTCGCCGGCCCACCTTTGGGCTCGGCACTGAGCAATTCTTTTGTGTACGGATGCTGCGGCGCACGGAACAGTTCTTCGCACGATGCCTGTTCGACGATGCAACCGCGCTGCATGACACATACTCGGTTGGCTATTTGTCGAACCACGTTCAAATCATGGCTGATCAGCAGCAGCGCCATGCCCAGCCGGGCCTGCAATTCCTTGAGCAGTTCGAGGATTTTCAACTGCACTGTGACGTCCAGCGCAGTGGTCGGCTCGTCGGCGATCAGCAGTTCCGGCTCGTTGGCCAGGGCCATGGCGATCATCACCCGCTGGCGCTGGCCGCCGGAGAGCTCGTGGGGCAGGGCTTTTAGGCGCTTGAGCGGTTCGGGGATGCCGACCAGCTCCAGCAGCTCCAGCGTGCGGCGTGTGGCCGCCTTGCCGGTGAGGCCCTTGTGCAGGCCGAGGACTTCGTTGATCTGTTTTTCGATCGATTGCAGCGGGTTGAGCGAGGTCATCGGCTCCTGGAAAATCATGGCGATGCGGTTGCCACGAATGCCGCGCAGGCGTTTTTCGCTCACGGTCAGCAGGTCATCGCTGCCGTAGCGGATGGTCCCGGTAGGATGCCGCGCCAGCGGGTAGGGCAATAGTCGCAGAATAGAATGGGCGGTGACGGACTTGCCCGACCCACTTTCGCCCACAAGCGCCAGGGTCTCGCCCTTGCGAATATCGAAGCTGATGCCTTCTACCACGCGCTGGACTTTCTCGCCGGTGACGAACTCGACCGACAGGTTGCGGATTTCGATCAGATTGTCCTGATTCATCTCATTTCCTCGGGTCGAATGCGTCACGGGCGGATTCGCCGATGAACACCAGCAAACTCAACATCAGCGCCAGCACTGCAAAGGCACTGATGCCCAGCCATGGCGCCTGCAGGTTGGATTTGCCCTGCGCGACCAGTTCGCCCAGCGACGGCGAGCCGGCGGGCAGGCCGAAGCCCAGGAAGTCCAGCGCGGTCAGTGTGCCGATGGCGCCGGTGAGGATGAACGGCATGAAGGTCATGGTCGAGACCATGGCGTTGGGCAGGATGTGGCGGAACATGATGCCGCCGTTCTGCATGCCCAGCGCCCGGGCCGCGCGTACGTATTCCAGGTTGCGGCCGCGCAGGAACTCGGCCCGCACCACGTCCACCAGGCTCATCCACGAGAACAGCAGCATGATGCCCAGCAGCCACCAGAAGTTGGGCTGCACGAAGCTGGCGAGGATGATCAGCAGGTACAACACCGGCAGGCCCGACCAGATTTCCAGGAAGCGCTGGCCGACCAGATCGACCCAGCCGCCATAGAAGCCCTGCAGGGCGCCGGCGATGACGCCGATGATCGAGCTAAGCACGGTCAGGGTCAGGGCGAACAGTACCGACACACGAAATCCGTAGATCACCCGGGCCAGCACATCGCGGCCCTGGTCATCGGTGCCCAGCAGGTTGTCCCGCGAGGGCGGGGCAGGGGCCGGAACTTTCAGGTCGTAGTTGATGCTCTGGTAGCTGAAGGGGATCGGCGCCCACAGCGTCCAGCCATCCTTGCTGGCGATCAGCTCCTTGATGTACGGGCTCTTGTAATTGGCTTCCAGCGGAAATTCGCCGCCGAAGGTGGTTTCCGGGTAGCGCTCGAACACGGGGAAATACCACTGGCCGTCGTATTTGACGATCAGCGGCTTGTCATTGGCGATCAGTTCGGCGCCAAGGCTTGCAACGAACAGGATCAGAAACAGCCACAACGACCACCAGCCACGCTTGTTGGCCTTGAAACGTTCGAAACGGCGTCGATTGAGAGGGGACAACGTCATGTCAATGATCCCTGCGGTCGAAGTCGATACGTGGGTCAACCAGCGTGTAGGTCAAATCGCCGATCAGTTTCACCACCAGCCCCAGCAGGGTGAAGATGAACAGGGTGCCGAACACCACGGGGTAGTCGCGGTTGATCGCCGCCTCGAAACTCATCAGGCCCAGGCCGTCGAGGGAGAAGATCACTTCGACCAGCAGCGAGCCTGTGAAGAAAATGCCAATGAATGCCGAAGGGAAGCCCGCGATCACCAGCAGCATGGCGTTGCGGAACACGTGACCGTAGAGCACCCGGCGCTGGGTCAGGCCCTTGGCCTTGGCGGTAATGACGTACTGCTTGCCGATTTCGTCCAGAAAGCTGTTCTTGGTCAGCAGGGTCATGGTGGCAAAGTTGCCGATGACCAGCGCGGTGATCGGCAACACCAGGTGCCAGAAGTAATCACCGACCTTGCCCAGCCAGCTCAATTCGTCGAAGTTGCTGGAGGTCAGGCCGCGCAGCGGGAACCAGTCGAAATAGCTGCCGCCGGCAAACACCACGATCAGCAGGATGGCGAACAGGAACGCCGGGATGGCATAGCCGACGATGATCGCCGAACTGGTCCAGACATCGAACTGGCTGCCGTGGCGCGTGGCCTTGGCGATCCCCAGCGGGATCGACACCAGATACATGATGAGCGTGCTCCACAGCCCAAGGGAGATCGACACCGGCATCTTTTCGACGATCAGGTCGATGACCTTGGCGTCGCGAAAGAAACTGTCGCCGAAATCCAGCTTCGAGTAGTTCTTGACCATGATCCACAGGCGTTCCGGGGCCGACTTGTCGAACCCGTACATGTGCTCGATTTCCTTGATGAGGGCAGGGTCCAGGCCCTGCGCACCGCGGTAGTTCGAACCGGCCACGGAGACCTCGGCGCCGCCACCGGCGATGCGGCTGGTGGCGCCTTCGAAGCCTTCGAGCTTGGCGATCATCTGTTCCACGGGGCCGCCCGGCGCGGCCTGGATAATCACGAAGTTGATCAAAAGGATGCCGAACAGGGTCGGCACGATCAGCAGCAAGCGCCGCAGAATGTACGCCAGCATGTTATTGCTCGTCCTTGGATGGCGCTGTTTCGGGCTCGGCCGCGTCTTGCGCCGGTTGTACCGAAATGGCTGGCGTGGTGTCGGGCTTGACCCACCAGGTCATGGTGCCGATATCGTACAGCGGCGATTTCTTTGGATGGCCCAGATGATCCCAGTACGCCAGGCGCCAGGTCTTGATGTGCCAGTTGGGAATCACGTAGTAGCCCCAGAGCAACGCACGGTCGAGCGCGCGAGTGTGGTCGATCAGGCTCTGGCGCGAGTCGGCATTGATCAGGCCGCTGACCAGCGTATCCACCGCCGGGTCCTTCAGGCCGATGAGGTTGTAGCTGCCCGGCTTGTCGGCGGCCGACGAGTCCCAGTATTCGCGCTGTTCGTTACCTGGCGAGCTGGATTGCGGGAAGCTGCCGACGATCATGTCGTAGTCCCGCGAGCGGCGGCGGGTGACGTACTGCGAGACGTCGACCCGGCGAATCTCCAGGTTGATGCCGATGTCGGCCAGATTGCGCTTGAACGGCAGTAGCACACGTTCGAACTCGGCCTGGGCCAGCAGGAACTCGATACTCACAGGCTTGCCCTGGGTGTCGACCATCTTGTCGCCGACGATCTTCCAGCCGGCTTCCTTGAGCAGGGCGAACGCCTTGCGCTGCTGATCGCGGATGATGCCGCTGCCATCGGTGACCGGCAGCTTGAACTCATCGGTGAACACCTGCGGCGGCAGTTTCGCGCGCAGCGGTTCGAGGATTTTAAGCTCGGCGTCCGACGGCAGGCCGCGCGAGCCCATGTCCGAGTTGTCGAAGTAGCTCTTGGTGCGCGTGTAGCTGCCGAAGAACAGCTGCTTGTTGGTCCATTCGAAGTCCAGCAGCAGGCTGATCGCCTGGCGCACCGTGCGTCCTGAAACATGGGCTTGCGCAGGTTGAAGATGAAACCCTGCATGCCTTGCGGGTTGCCGTTCGCGATTTCTTCCTTGACCAGTCGACCCTGCCTGACAGCCGGAACGTCATAGGCCGTGGCCCAGTTCTTGGCGGTCATTTCCTGCCAGTAGTCGAACGCGCCGGCCTTGAGGCCCTCCAGCGCAACCGTGTTGTCGCGGTAATAGTCGGTGGAGAGGCGGTCAAAGTTGTAGAAGCCCTTATTCACCGGCAGGTCCTTGCCCCAGTAATCCTTGACCCGCTCGTAGCGAATCGAGCGACCCGCCTTGACCTCCGACACCTTGTACGGCCCGCTGCCCAGCGGGATTTCCAGGTTGCCTTTGTTGAAGTCCCGGGTCGCCCACCAATGTTTGGGCAGCACTGGCAGCTGCCCGATAATCAACGGCAATTCACGATTATTGGTGTGCTTGAACTTGAACAGTACGGTGAGCGGGTCTTCGGCCACCACCTGATCGACGTCGGCATAGTAGCTGCGATACAGCGGCGAGCCGTCCTTTATCAGGGTGTCAAAGCTGAACACCACGTCTTCGGCGCGCACCGGGTGGCCGTCGTTGAATGTCGCCTCGGGGCGCAGGTAGAAACGCACCCAGCCGTTGTCCGGGTCCTTTTCGATCTTGCCGGCGATCAGGCCGTATTCGGTGAACGGCTCGTCCAGTCCCTGACGCATCAGGGTGTCGTAGATCAGGCCGATGTCATCGGCGGGCACGCCCTTGCTGATGAACGGGTTGAGGCTGTCGAAGCCGCCGAAACTGGCGCTGCGCAGGATGCCGCCCTTGGGCGCGTCCGGGTTCACGTAGTCGAAGTGCTTGTAGTCGGCCGGGTACTTGGGGGCCTCGCCGTACAGGGTAATGGCATGCTGCGGGGCGGCGTGCACGGAACAGGCCAGCCCGAACAGGAACAGGCCGCCAGCCCGCGTCAGTGAGCGCAGTGCGGTCATTGGGTTTTCTCCGAAGGCTTGAGCCACCACGCACGCAGGCCCAGGGTGTAGGGCGGGGTGGTGACCATGGCGAAACGACTGCGGTACGCCAGACGATGATTGCTGAGGTACCAGTTGGGAATCATGTAGTGCTGCCAGAGCAGGACGCGGTCCAGGGCCTTGGTGGCCGCGACCTGGTCGTCACGGGTTTTCGCGGCCAACAGCTGGTTCAGGAGGTTGTCCACTACCGGGCTTGCGATGCCTGCGTAGTTCTTGCTGCCACGAATATTGGCCTGGCTTGAGTGAAAGTATTGCCACTGTTCAAGGCCGGGGCTGAGCGTCTGGTTCAGGGTCATAAGAATCATGTCGAAATCGAACTGGTCCAGACGCTGTTTGTATTGGGCGCGATCCACCGTGCGCAGGCGCGCGTCGATGCCGATCCGCGTGAGGTCTTCGATGTAAGGTTGCAGGATGCGTTCGAGGTTCGGGTTGACCAGAAGCATTTCGAATCGCAACGGCTGCCCCGCGCTGTTGGCAAGGCCGCGGTCAGTGTATTTCCAGCCGGCCTCAGCCAGCAGCCCAAGAGCTTTACGAATCGTGTCGCGAGGCACTCCGCCGCCATCGGTTTTCGACACGGTGAAGGGCTGGGTGAACAATTTTGCCGGCAGTTGATCGCGGTACGGCGACAATGCCAGGAATTCGCGCCCGGCCGGCAGGTCCGTCGCCGAGAACTCGCTGTTAGGGTAATAGCTGACCGAACGGCTATAGGCGTTGTTGAACAGCGTGCGGTTGGTCCACTCGAAATTGAACATCAACCCCAGCGCCTCGCGCACCTTGACGTCGGCGAAGGTACCACGGCGCGTGTTCATGAACAGGCCCTGGGTCTGCGTCGGGATCTGGTGCGGAATCTGCGCCTTGATCACGCTGCCGTTGGCCACGGCAGGGAAATCGTAGCCGGTGAACCAGTTCTTGGCCTGATGCTCGATGTAGATGTCGAACTCGCCCGCCTTGAAGGCTTCGAAGGCCACATCGGCATCACGATAGAACTCCACCTGCACACGGTTGAAGTTGTACTTGCCGCGATTGACCGGCAAGTCCTTGCCCCAGTAATCCTTGACCCGTTCGAACACCAGGCTGCGCCCCGGACGGACCTGGGTGATGCGATACGGGCCGCTGCCCAGCGGCACCTCGAAGGTCGTGGCCTTGAAGTCGCGGTTCTTCCAGTAGTGCTGCGGCAGCACGGGCAGCTCGCCCAGGCGCAGAATCAGTAATGGGTTGCCGGACCGCTTGAGCACGAAGCGGATGCGGTGACGGTTAAGGATGTCCACCCGCTGCACTTCCTGCAACGCGGTGCGGTATTGCGGATGGCCGTCCCGCAGCAGCGTTCTGTAGGAAAACGCCACATCGTAGGCGGTAATCGGCTTGCCGTCGTGAAAGCGCGCTTCCGGACGCAGGTTGAACACCACCCAACTGCGGTCCTCGCTGTATTCCACCGATTTGGCAATAAGGCCATAGCTGGAGGTTGGTTCGTCACCGGACGGGTCGTATTGCCCGGTGCCGACCATCAGCGGTTCATTCAGCTCGTTGACGCCGTACTGGCCGAAATTGGGCGTGGAAATCGGGCTGCTGCCCTTGAAGGTGTAGGGGTTGAGCGTGTCAAAGGTGCCGAATGCCATGATCCTCAAGGTGCCAGCCTTCGGCGCCTCGGGGTTGACCCAGTCGAAATGGGTGAAACTGGCCGGATACTTGAGGACACCGAACTGTGCGTAACCATGGCTTTCGCTGATGGTCGCGGCGGCTGTCGTGCTCAAGACCAGGCTGGAAAACAGCAGCAGAAGGCGTATCAAGTCGGCTTCGATCCAGGCAGCGGTCGGTCACAGTAACAGCTTGTATGGGCTGGAAAAAGGGTTGTGGTGGAGGGCTTGGGTGCGTTGGTTCGGGGGAACCTGGGACCTGTGGGAGCGAATTCATTCGCGACGGGTTTGCCTGGCCAACACTATCTGTCGGCTGCACTGGCGTCTCGCGAATGAATTCGCTCCCACAGATGCTCACCCTATACCGGGTGCTGGCTGGATCAATGCGGCAAATACACCGTCAACGTCTGCCCCGGCTTGAGCGCCTGGCCGCTGCGCGGGTTCCAGCGCTTGAGGTGCTGCATCTCGACGTTGAAACGTTTGGCCACCAGGTACAGCGAATCGCCTTTCTGGATCTTGTACTGCGTGGCCTTGCCTTCGGCGTCCTTCGCCTTGCTGTCGTTTCTGGCGACAGCGCGGGAATTGGCCTTGGCCGGTTTGCTGTTGTCCTGCATCACCAAGGTCTGGCCGACCTTCAGGTTGTAGCCGGACAGTTTGTTCCAGTGCTGCAGGTCCTTGACTTCAACCTTGTTGATGCGGGCGATCTGGCCCAGGTTGTCGCCTTTCTTCACCTTGTAGGTGCGGGTGCGGGCCGGTTTCTCGTCGACTTCGGCCACTTCCTCGAACACCGGCATCGCGTCCTTCATGCCGGGCTGCACCGGAATGGTCAGCGCCTGGCCGCGCTTGAGGTGGTTGCCCGACAGCTTGTTCAGATCCTTCAGCGTGCTGGTCGACACCTTGTAGCGGCTGGCGATGCTGGCCAGGCTGTCACCCGGACGCACGCGGTATTGCTGCCAGTCCACCAGCTCCTCGGGTTTCATGTTCGAGAGGCTGGTGGTCAGCAATTGCGATTTGGAGGTCGGCACCAGCAGGTGTTGCGGGCCGTCGATGGTCAGACGCTTCTTGAAGGCCGGATTGAGCTGGATCAGCTCGTCCTCGTCGATGTTGGCCATCTGCGCGACCTTGGTCAGGTCCATGCGCTGGTTCAGCTCGACCACTTCGAAGTAAGGCTTGTTGTCGATGGGATTGAGGTTCACGCCGTACGCTTGCGGCGACATGACCACCTGCGACAGGGCCAGCAATTTCGGCACGTAGTCACGGGTTTCCTGCGGCAGTGGCAGGTTCCAGTAGTCGGTCGGCAGGTTGAGCTTTTCGTTGCGCTCGATGGCGCGGCTGACCGTGCCTTCCCCGGCGTTATAGGCCGCAAGCGCCAGCAGCCAGTCGCCGTTGAACATGTCGTGCAGTTTGGTCAGGTAGTCCAGTGCCGCCGTCGTGGAGGCCGTGATATCACGACGCCCATCGTAAAAGCTGGTCTGACGCAGGTTGAAGTAGCGCCCCGTGGACGGGATGAACTGCCAGATACCTGCAGCATCGCTGCGCGAAAGGGCCATTGGGTTGTAGGCGCTTTCGATCACTGGCAGCAGGGCCAGCTCCAGCGGCATGTTGCGCTCTTCAAGGCGCTCGACGATGTAGTGCATATAAAGGCTGCCACGCTCACCGGCCGTTTCGAGAAATGACGGGTTGTTGGCGAACCACAGGCGCTGCTGGTCGATGCGCGGGTTGAGGTCGTTGCCGTCCTGGAGCTGGAAGCCCTGGCGCATACGCTCCCAGACATCGTGGGGCGGGGCCAGCGGGATCGGTTTACGGGCGACGAATACTTGCTTTGGCTTGACGGAAGCGGGGGGATGTGCGGCACTTGTCGCGCTGTTGGATTCCAGGCTGCCGGTGCTCTGGCAGCCTGCCAACGTAGCGCTCGCGACCACCGCGATTGCCTGTGCTAACCGAGTCAATGCGTCGGAATTAAAGGTCTTGCGTATAGATGACGACATTGGCTGGGAGATAGTTCCAGTCGAAAATGTCGGGCGATTCTAGAAAGCGTCTTGGGAACGGTCAACCTTTCAGAATTTTTGTACCAAAGCCATGCACCTTTAGAACGTGTCTTTCCACGCTCGCAACGCTGCAAAAACCGCCGCAGGCGAGCCGTTGTCTGTACCGGTCCGTTCGTCTGCTTTTTGTTTGACAGAACGTTGCGAAACCCGCAGAAACGGATTGGTCCTGTGTTCCAGGTCGATACTGGAGGGGAGGCTGATGTGATTTTGCTCGCGCAAGCGGGTGACTTCCTCGAACCTTGCCTGCACATCCGGGTTGTCCGGCTCGACGGCCACGGCAAAGCGCAGGTTGCTCAAGGTGTATTCGTGAGCGCAGTAGACCTGGGTGTTGCCGGGCAGGGCGCCGAGACGCGAGAGCGATGCGTGCATCTGTTGCGGCGTGCCTTCGAACAGGCGACCGCAGCCGGCGGCGAACAGCGTGTCGCCACTGAACAGCAGGGGTCGCTGCGCATCGTCATGGTAAAAGGCGATGTGGCCCAGGGTGTGGCCCGCGACCGCATGCACGGCGAAGGTCAGGCCCAGTGCGGTGACCTCGTCGCCATCGGACAGCGCTACGTCCCGAGCCGGGATATTCTCGTTGGCCGGGCCGTAGACCCTGGCGCCCGTGATACTTTTAAGCTGCGCCACGCCACCGGTATGATCGGCATGATGATGGGTGACCAGAATGTCGCTCAACTGCCAGCCCGGATTGCGTTCCAGCCAGGCCAGTACAGGCTTGGCATCGCCCGGATCGACCACCGCGCAGCGTTTGCTGGCATTGTCTTGTAACAACCAGATGTAGTTGTCAGAGAAAGCGGGCAGGGCATCGATCTGTATCATGGCGCGATTCGCTTTTTTGAAAACAAAGAAGCATCTTAGAGTCTGAACCGTTTCTGTGCGAGCCAGTCGCATGAGGGACCCCTCCAGGAGACCGGAAATGACCGATGAAGCGTTCGCCCAGGCCGACCCCGAATGGCTTGAGTTGATCAGCTCTGCCCGAGAGTGGTTGTCCGGGCCGTTGGGGCAACTGCTGTTGGAGGAAGAGCGCCGGGTACTCGAAGAGGAGCTGGAGCGCTTCTTTGGTGGCTATCTGGTGCACTACGGACCATCGGCGCAAACCCCGCCAGCGGCCAAACAGGTGCAGCGCAATGTGCGCCTCGGCGCGCCGCTGCCCGGTGTCGAGATCGTCTGCGAAGAGCAGGCTTGGCCCTTGAGCGAGCATGCCGCCGATGTGGTGGTGATGCAGCACGGGCTGGACTTCTGCCTGTCGCCCCACGGCCTGCTGCGCGAGGCGGCCAGCAGTGTGCGGCCTGGTGGCCATTTGCTGATTATCGGAATCAATCCCTGGAGCACCTGGGGCATTCGTCACTTCTTCACCAACGACGCCTTGCGCCGGGCCCGCTGCATCTCGCCGTCGCGGGTCGGGGACTGGCTCAATCTGCTGGGCTTCGCGCTGGAGAAACGCAGGTTCGGGTGCTATCGTCCGCCCCTTGCTTCACCTGTGTGGCAGCAACGCCTGTCGGGCCTTGAGCGTCTGGGCGACGGCTGGCAGAGCCCGGGTGGCGGCTTCTATTTATTGGTGGCGCGCAAACTGGTGGTCGGGCTGCGGCCTGTGCGCATGCCGCGACGCGAACCGATGGGCAAACTGTTGCCCCTGCCGATGGCCAAGGTCAACCGGCGTACCCCCGAGCCTTGATCGGCAACCGCCGGATCAAGCCTTCTGAATTCTGGAAAGAGTCGTAATGAGCGATACCGTAGAACTGTTCTCCGATGGCGCCTGCAAAGGCAATCCCGGCCCTGGCGGCTGGGGCGCGTTGCTGGTGTGCAAGGGTGTAGAAAAGGAACTCTGGGGCGGCGAAGCCAACACCACCAATAACCGCATGGAGCTTCTGGGCGCGATTCGTGGTCTGGAGGAGTTGAAGCGTCCGTGCGAGGTGATTCTGGTGACTGACTCGCAGTATGTGATGAAAGGCATCACCGAGTGGATGGTCAACTGGAAGAAGCGCGGCTGGAAGACGGCGGCCAAGGAGCCGGTCAAAAACGCCGACCTCTGGAAGCAGCTCGACGAGCAGGTCAGCCGCCACACCGTGACCTGGAAATGGGTACGCGGCCACATCGGTCACCCCGGTAACGAACGGGCGGACCAGTTGGCTAATCGTGGGGTGGATGAGGTGCGCGGGATCAAGCACGGCTGAATGCCTTGCTTCGGTCACGTGGTGCGGCACGGTGGTAGAGAGATCGGTGGGTATATCCGTTGGCGAGGGTGACGCGGATTCACCGTTCCGCCCTTACGGCGGGTCACTTTTTCCAAGAGCTGAAAAAGTAACCAAAAAAGCCCTGCGACAGGCTGGGCCTCGACTTCGTCTCGGTTCCCTCACTCCGGCGCCGCTCCATGGGTCCGCCGTGATGGGCCGTCCCTGGCCCGCACGGCTTTCGCGGCATCCTTGCCGCTCAACCCACTACGCAACGCCTGCGTTCGGCCTGGCGCCTTAACGTCGCGTTCGGTGGCGTTTGGACCACCGTGCACCAAAATCAAAAGCCCACCACCGCCCCGTAGCAGCACGGCTTGCCGGCGGGAGCGAACTTGAGGACGCCATCGTCCGAATGCGGCCCAGACCAAGCGCGCTCCTACAGATGAGAGCACCGACCCGTAGCAGTCCGGCTTGCCGGCGTCGGGGATTTTGGGGGCGCCGACGCCGGCAAGCCGGACTGCTACGGGATGGTGGTGTGTTTTTGATCTTGATCTTGATCTTGATCTTCGTGCGCGATGGTGCAGACGACACCGAACGCGACGTCAAGGCGCCAGGCCGAGCGCAGGCGTCGTGGAGGGGGATGAGCGGCAGGAAGCCGCGAAAGCCGTGCGGGCCAGGGACGGCCCATCATGGCGTGCCCCTGGAACGACGCCGGAGTCGAGGGAAGTCCGAAGGACCCCAGCCAGGAGCAAATGGTTTGCCTACTTTCCCGAAAGAAAGTAGGTCGCCCGTAAGGGGCGAAACCCATAAGCCCAGGCACCGCGACAATGGATATGCCCCCAATCCCCGCGTCAACCAAAGACGCGGAGCGTCAAAGCAGCCGTTACCACGCGGAGCGTGGGAACGATCATTAAAGCGAGGGAGCGCGAGGGGCGCACGCCTAAAACTCCCGTGTTAATATCCGCGCCTGAAGCTGAGGCGTAGGTTATGACTGCAGAAAACAACATCACAGAACGAAGAATCGTACTCGATACCGAAACAACCGGTATGCCCGTCACCGACGGCCACCGGGTGATCGAAATCGGTTGTGTGGAGGTGATCGGGCGTCGTCTGACCGGACGGCATTTTCACGTCTACCTGCAACCGGACCGTTCCAGTGATGAAGGCGCGATTGGCGTCCACGGCATTACTGACCAGTTCCTGATCGGCAAGCCGCGTTTTGCCGAAGTGGCCGATGAGTTCTACGAATTCATCAAGGGCGCCCAGCTCATCATCCACAACGCGGCGTTCGACGTCGGCTTCCTCAACAACGAATTCGCCCTGATCGGCCAGACCGACCGTTCGGACATCACCCGCTTCTGCACGGTGCTCGACACCCTGGCCATGGCCCGCGAGCGTCATCCGGGGCAGCGCAACAGCCTCGACGCGCTGTGCAAACGCTACGACGTCGACAACTCCAACCGGGAGCTGCACGGCGCCTTGCTCGACTCCGAGATTCTGGCGGACGTCTACCTGGCAATGACCGGTGGCCAGACGGCCCTGTCTCTGGCCGGCAACAACGACGGCGAGGGTGGTGCCGAGCGGCCGTCGGAGGTGCGCCGCATCGCCAACCGCACGCCGGGTCGGGTTATCGTCGCAAGCGAAGCGGAATTGACCGATCACGCCGCCCGTCTGGCGGTGATCGCCAAGTCGGCCGGTGCTCCGGCGCTGTGGACTCAATTGCTTGAGGCTGCCGCCGAAGCTCAACCCCAGGCCTGACAGGTCGGGAGCGTTCCTGTGATCGATGAAGCGAGCCGGCCGGAACTTGCGCTGAGCATTCGCGTGGCTGACGAATGCTTCGAGGATTACATCCTCAACAGCGAGTTCACCTTTACGGTCACAGGCTACGCCAAGGTGCAGATCGGTGCACCGGTTGCGCAATGGCCGATCGAGGCGGTCGTGCCTTATCTGAAGAACTACGGCATTGATTCAGAAGAGTTCTGCCATTACCGCGATGCGGCCGATGGGACGGTGTTGGTGGCCTGGCTGGACGAGGACCCGGTGGGGCATATCGTCATCAGCAGGCACTGGAACGGCTTCGCCCATATCGATGAGCTGGCGGTGGACTCGGCCATGCGCCGCAACGGCGTGGCTCGCAAACTGCTGGACGTGGCGCGCTTCTGGGCGCGCAAGCACGATCTTCCAGGCATCATGCTGGAAACCCAGAACAACAACCTGGCGGCGTGTCGGCTTTATGAGGATTACGGCTTCGTGGTCGGCGGGGTGGATCATCTGCGCTATCGTGCGATAGACCCGAGCACGCGGGAGTCAGCGATTTTCTGGTATCTGCTCTTTGACGACACTAACCCATAGCAGTCCGGCCGGGCGGCGCTCCGCTTGCCGGCGGCAGCGATCTCAGAGACCCCACGCCGGCAAGCCGTGCTGCTACGGGACTACGGGGTTCAGCTGACGCGCGTCAGCTTGATTCCCGACTGAATCAGTTCGAACTCGTCACCGCCCAGATGATTCACACGGTCGCCGATGACCAGGCGATAAGTGACGACCTGCTTCATCTCGCCTGTCTCGTCTGGCTTTAAATCATGGAATTCCCGCACGGGGTAGATGCGACCCTCTGCATCTCGTGCATGAAATTGTGCGACATGATCGTTTGAAGCCATTTGCTTTGTAACCTCTGGAAATAACTGCTCGTTTCGCCTGCATCGTAACACCGCAAGCCATGAATCCGTGTCCGCTTGTAAGACCGTTCCCTGGGTTGTAACGGGGCGTTGCCCGCTCAAGGCTTTCAGACCGCCGTTTTACGGGGTAGTTTTCGAACGAAGAAAAAATAGTCGCGACCAACGGTACGCTCGTGAGGTGAAGTTTTGCATTGAAGATCGGCTGGTTCGATCAAAGAGAGCGAAAAAACTGCGCTGAACAATTCGCCGCGTTGATCTATAACTGTCACTCCTCCATCAGAAGAAGGTCAGGTTCATGAGCCAGGTTCATACGATTGCAGTGATCGTCGGCAGCTTGAGAAAAGAGTCGCTCAACCGCAAGGTCGCCAAGGCGCTGGCCGAGTTGGCACCTGCGAGCCTTGCGCTGAAAATCGTCGAAATCGGCGATCTGCCCCTGTACAACGAAGACATCGACCTGGATTCGCCGCCAGCGGCCTACACCGCGTTTCGTCAGGCCCTGCAAGGCGCTGACGGTTTCCTGTTCGTGACCCCCGAATACAACCGATCCGTGCCGGGTGCGCTGAAAAACGCCATCGACGTGGGTTCGCGTCCCTATGGCAAAAGCTCGTGGGGCAAGGCCAAGCCTGCGGCGGTGGTCAGTGTTTCGCCCGGCGCCATCGGCGGCTTCGGGGCCAACCAGCACTTGCGTCAGTCGTTCGTGTTCCTGGATGTGCTGTGCATGCAGCAGCCGGAGGCGTATCTGGGCGGTGCCGGGAGTTTCTTCGATGAGCAAGGCAAGCTGAACGAGAAGACCCGCCCGTTCCTGCAGAGCATCATCGATGCGTTTGCAGGGCATGTTGAGCGGACCCTCAAGGCCTGACAATTGATCATCCTTAGCAGCACGGCTTGCCGGCGGGGGCGATCTTGCGGACGCTCCCGCCGGCAAGCCGTGCTGCTACGGTTTATCTAATCAGGCGCTTTGCGGCATCTCGCCCTTGGCCAGGCGCCGGTTGATGTCGGCGATCACCTGAGGCAACTCATTGATCGTGTCCACGAGATAATGCGGGCGTGAGTCTTGGAACATGGCGTGGATGCGCTGGCGTTCGGCGTCCAGTTTTTCCGGCGGCAGCGCCTGATATTGCGCGTAGGTCAGACCCAGCGCGTTACCCGAGCAGACCAGCGCCACCGTCCACATCCCGGCACGACGTCCTTCGAGAATCCCGGGCACGGTGTCGTCGACCTTGACGCATGCCGCTACATCATCGATCCCCAGCGCAATCACGTTGGCCAGTGCCTGAGCCGGCCAGGGGCGGCCGTTGGGCACGTCGTCAGTGGCCACCACATGGTCAGCGACATAACCGTTTTTCGCCGCCAGTTCGACGACTTTCTTCATCACCACGGCCGGGTAACCCGAGCAGGAGCCGATTTTCAGCCCTTGCTGACGCAATCCGGTGATGGTGTCCAGCGCCCCCGGAATCAACGCCGAATGAGTGGCGATCTTCTCGATCTGCAAAGGCATGAAGCGCTCGTAGATGGCCGTCACGTCATCGTCGGTGGGCGTACGGCCGAAGGCTTTGCGATAGCGCTCGGCGATCTGCGGTTGGTTGCACAGGGTGCGGATGTGGTCCCACTTGCCCATGCCCATCGGGCCGCGGGCTTCTTCGATGGACACCTGAACGTCGAACTCAGCAAAGGCTTCGACGAAAATCTGCGTAGGAGCGAATGAGCCAAAGTCGACGACGGTGCCAGCCCAGTCGAGAATCGCAGCTTGCAGTTGGGTCGGGGTGCTGTAGTGCATGGGTCGGTCCTCAAAATCGTTGCGAAGCCAGGGCTTCAAACAGTTGGCCAAGCTCAGATGTCCAGCACTTCCATTTCCCGCAGCACTTCGCCGATGGCATCCACCGCGGCCTGAATGCCCTTGGCGTCCACGTGGCCGATACAGCCCACGCGGAAGGTTTCGACCTGAGTCAGCTTGCCCGGATAAAGGATGAAACCCTTGGCCTTGACCCGCTCGTAGAAGTCCTTGAACTGATAGCGCCCATCCCGGGGGGCGTGGAAGGTGACGATGATCGGCCCCTGAATTGCGGCAGGCAGGAAGCTGCGCAGGCCCAGTTTGGCCATGCCATCGAGTAGCGTCTTGCAGTTGTCGGCATAGCGCCCGTTGCGTGCAGGCAGGCCGCCTTCTTCGTTGTATTGCAGCAGCGCTTCATGCAGCGCGGCGACCACGTGGGTCGGCGGGGTGAAGCGCCATTGCCCGGTCTTGGCCATGTAGGTGTATTGGTCGTGCAGGTCCATGGCCAGCGAGTGAGAGCTGCCGGCAGCGGCGTCCAGCGCTTCTTTGCGAGCGAAGACAAAGCCCATGCCCGGCACGCCTTCCAGGCACTTGCCGGACGCGGCAATCAAGGCGTCGAACGCAATCCGCGAAGCGTCGATCGGCAACGCACCGAAAGAACTCATGGCATCGACAATCAGCCGCTTGCCCGAGCCGGCCACGACGTCGGCGATCTGCGCCAGGGGGTTGAGAATCCCGGTGCTGGTTTCGCAGTGGATCAACGCCACGTGGGTGATTGCCGGGTCAGCGCGCAACAGGGCCTGGACATCGGTGGCGGTGGTCGGTTGGTTTTCTGCTGTCTCGAACACGCAGAAATCACGGCCCAGGATTTCGCAGATCTTCGCCAGACGCTTGCCGTAGGCACCGTTCACCAACACGAGCACCTTGCCATCGCGTGGCACGAGGGTGCCGATGGCGGCTTCCACGGCAAAGGTGCCGCTGCCCTGCAACGGCACGCAGTAGTGAGTCTGGTGGCCGTTGATGATGTCGAGCAACTGGCGACAGACACTGGCGGTCAGCTGATTGAAGCGTTCATCCCAGGAACCCCGGTCGGCCATCATGGCGTGGCGGGTTCTTGCTGAGGTGGTCAATGGGCCGGGTGTCAGCAGGATCGGTTGTTCAGTGTTCATTCAAGCGTGACCTCGAAGCTCGGGGGACTGGAAGCGACGGGCACAGGTTGATCTTTGGCTGGCTATCAATCAAATTGCTTGTTCTTATCCGAATTATAAGTCAGGCCGATAGTCATGAACCTGTTTCAACTGCGTGCCTTCGATGCCGTAGCGCGCGAGGGCAGCTTTACCCGGGCTGCCGCTCGCTTGTTCATCAGCCAGCCGGCGGTCACGGGGCACGTAAAGGCCCTGGAGGATCACTATCAGGTCACCCTGCTGCGACGCACAGCCCGGCGGGTCGAGTTGACGGAGGAGGGGATGCGCCTGGCGGCAATCACTCGCGCCATGTTCGGCCTGGCTGAAGAAGCGCAGGCACTGCTGCAGGCCAACCGAGAGCTGCTGAGCGGGCGCCTGGAAGTCGCGGCGGACGGGCCGCATCTGGTGATGCCGATGCTGGCGCGACTGCGGGCGAAGTTTCCCGGCATCACCGTCAATCTGCGACTGGGCAATGCACAGGAAACCCTGGCGGCGCTGGTCAGCGAGCACGTCGATGTGGCGCTGCTGACCGAGGTCGAGCCGCGCAAGGGCTTGAACCTGCTGCCCGTCGCAGAGTCGCGAATCTGTGCGCTGTTGCCAGCGCAACATGCCTGGGCAGGTGAAACCGCAATTCCCATTGAGCGGATGGACCGGCAGATCATGGTGCTGCGCGAGGCCACATCGACAACCCGGCGCACGTTCGACAAGGCCTGTAGCCAAGCTGCGGTCAGCCCGCGCGTACTGTTGGAACTGGACAGTCGCGAGGCCGTCACCGAGGCGGTGGCCGCCGATTTGGGTATAGGCATCGTGGCATCCATTGAAGTCAGCCACGACCCCAGGGTGATCGCTGTGCCGCTGGTCGGGGACGCGCTGCTCAATCGGCATTTCATGGCTTGCCTTGAACGGCGTCGTGAGTTGCGGCTCATCCAGGCGTTCCTGGACCTCGCCAGTCAGTGACGCTCCTGTTGCACGTGCCCGGCATCGCCCCCAGTAAATCGGAAATTCCGGCGCGCGTGCGTAGCATTATGCAGCGCAGCGGCTGCGACGATTTTGCATACGCTCCCGGTCATGAATGTCCACCGATTCTGGTGGGGATAATGACCAGGAGCAAACATGCCCAACGTTACTACCGAGTATTTCCACACGGTGGCGCTCAAGCAGCGTTACACCGATAACCTCGCCACGGCGCTGCACAGCAATGTCCTGGATACCGAGGAGCACATTTGGCTGTCGGGGCCGACACGGCCTGCGGTTCAGGACGATACCGATCCGGTGCGCGTCGACCGGCTGATGCTCAACGATGGATCGGCCAACCCATTCGAGTTGTCGGCTGCGCTGATGCTGAGCCACACCCTGGTGGAGCGCCCACAGGTTTACTTGTTCACGCTGAGCAACGGCATTGAGGCCTTTGCCGATCGCCATGCCTTGCTGGCGATGTTGCGCGTCCGGTTTGCAGCAGGAAAAAGCGATGCGCTGTTCGAGTTCGAACGGATCGAGGGTGATCCGTTTCAGGCGCAGTCGTTGGCGATTGTCGATCATCAGGTCGCACAGGTCGGAAAACTGGCTGCAGAACTCAACCAGATGCCGACGTTGTATGACGCATCGACGGCCGCACTGAAGAAGCAGCTGGTTGCTGAGTTCCCCGAACTTGCCATCGATCCAGAAACGCACCTTCTGCAGGTGATCCTCGATCAGGGCACTGACGCCGGCAGCGTCATCCAGACTCAGAGTCTGGCTCAGGCGGTATTCGATGATTGGCGCGGCGTAACGCTGACCAAGGGCGTCAAGCGAAGATTCCTTGACCTGCAAGGCGCGTTCGCCAACGAAGCCGACACGCTTCTGTTTGGCAAAGCGATGGCCAGTACCGTCATAGCCGTTGATGACCAATATGCTCAATTGCTCGATGGTTACTGGCGTGCAACGACGAGCGACACGCGTACACGCACCGCCCTGGCCAAGGACCGTTTCAAGGCAAGCCTGGTGGGCGAACTGTACGCCCGTCAACACGATGCCACGCTCAGCGCAAAAACCTTCGGCATGCTCAGGTCGCTGTTGGTGTCACCGATGGACAACACCACTGCGCAGGCGGCCGCACGCTGCTTCAGGTTGACTCTGCAGACAGCCGAGGGCGGACCACTTCCCCTGGCGGGCACCTTTGTCGTTCAGCCGCGCACGGACAGCTACCAGTCGTTGATCTGGTTCGCACCGGATCATCGCCTGTACGTCTTTGCCGATCAGGCGGCGCTGACCGCCCATCTGAGATCGGCAAAAGGCCTCAAGCAGCTTCGTCCGGCCTTGGCGCTGGTCGATCAGCGCACACTCCTGGCCGAGGAGGCGCCAGGGATCGGTCAGGAAGAGATTCTGACGCCGTTGATTGCCGACCGTGTTGGTTCGATCATCGCGATGCAGACGCGCAATTTCCGCTCAGCCGTCGGGCTGCCCGCAGATGCCGATGCCAGGGCGGCGATGATCGACGACGCGCTGGACATTCGCCCGTTGCTCGATCCCCGACAAGCGGGCCTGGGATCAGGGCGCTGGCGTTCGAGCGCGCCATTGGATTTCATGCAGCTCTGGCCGGGTGCGTTTCCCGCCCAGGCATTACCTGCCCCGGCGTTAACCAGCCAGGCGAGTGCCGAGGACAGTACTCAGAGTGGTGAAGAAAAGTCGGCTCAAGCATCCGCCCTGGACGATGTTCACAGGCCCTCCTTGGGGGAGCAGATGCAGCTCATCGACGCCGGCTCGCAGACGCTGCGTCAGATGGACAACGTCTTGCTCGACCACGCCTTGCAGTCGCTGCAGTTGTACCTTGGCGTGCTGTCAGGTCCAAAGGTTCGCGCCGGGGACGTTTGGGTGCAATGGAGTTCGCCAGCGCCAGCGCCAGCGCCAACGCCAGCCTCGGCGAGCGAGCCGTTACAGCAGGCCACGGTGGTCACGGTGGAGCTTGCCTCGTTACTGCTTGAGCGTGTCAGCGGGTATCGCGCCTCGCCCTTGCCGGCCAATGCGCGGATTGTCCAAGGGACTGCAAGCACGCCCCAGGACACCCCGGCCTATGTCATCGAACATATGCTGGACAAGGTCTCGAAAGATTTCTGCCAGGGGTATATCCGGGCGTTCAAGCAGTCCAGAACCGGGCTGCGGCGCCAGGGCGATGAGATTATCCAGCCCACCTACAGCGCAAACACTCTGCAAGCAGACTGCATGCGTCTGGACCTGGCCTTGGGTAAGCAACAGGGTTGGGTCGACAAAGCTGCCTTCGACATGGTCACCCGGGTGCTGGACCGCCCTGTTCAGGCGTTGCGTGCGCAACAGGAAACGGTGCGCACTCAGGCCTTTGCGGTTTCGCTGGCGTACGGCGCTGCATCGGACATTGTCCTGACAGATACCTTGGTCGTGATGCAGTCAGGCACGGCGCAAGGGCCGGTGATGTTCTGGACTGGAGCAGGGGGCTGGCAGCAATTTTCCTCGATCACGAGCCTGCATGATGCCATGCAGCACACGTTGCGCAGCCGAGATCGAGACCCCTGGCTGGAGTGCTTCGGCGAGCGTGACAGGGAAAGCCTGCGCGCTTATTTGAACGCATCCACCAGTAATCGCGTGCAGATGCACCTGGTTGGCGTTGACGCAAACGTCGCCCAACGCCTTGAACAGCAGGCGCTGCAGCGACAGGAACAGGATTTGCAACAGCTTTGTCAGCGCGCCAAACGCTGCAAGCTATCGGCGCAACTGTTTTCCCGACTGGTTGCAGCGGCAGAAGTCGACACCAGGCTGAGCAACACGGTCGACGGGTTGTGGATGCGAATCAGCAATACGCTGTTCGAAGAAATGTTACCGGACTGGTTGAAGCAAGCCTCGCTGGAGGACCTGAGCACATTCCGCGAACTGATCGACCGTTACTACGTGGCCAGTGATGGTGGCAACAAGTTCCTGATCGATATCCCCCTGTTGCCCGAGTACGCAGCTGAACGTCTCACGGCGCAACTCAAGCTGGACTTTCCCGACCAATCGATCGACCCCGAGCAAGTCACCGTGACGGCTCGCCATTATGTGAATGCCTTGCCCGCGCTTGGGCAACTGCCTTCCGCCATTCCTGCCGCGACCTATAAGCAGAGCGAATCGCTGACGCTGTATGCGATCAACCGTTTCAAGCTCCAGCAGGACGCCGCGCTGAGTATCGAGTCGCAAGACCCCGAGATCGTGCGCTTGCTGACGCCCGACGCCGTACGCAAGCTGGTCAGGACCGTGGACGTGGGCAGCGGTTATCTGGCGTTGCTGCGCAAATCCCTGAGCGCTGACGATCCTGGTTACGCCGCACGCAAGCGGCGATTCATCGATCAAATACCGTCCATGCTGTTGTCGGTAGCGCTTGAGGATAAATTCAACAAGCGCCTGAGCGCCAAGGGCTATCAGTTCGTCTCGCAGGTGCTGGAGACGCCCGACGGCATCGCGCGCGAACCCATAGACAAAATCGATGTAATTTTAAGTCCGCTGCGGATTGTGGCCGATCCTGGCATGACAGCCGATACGGTGTGCGGCGTGTACCTGATCTGCCCTGCGCAGGGCCAAACCGGCCCGGTGGTACTGTGTGTATTGCTTGATGATTCGCTCACGTTTCTGGAGTCCAGCGATCAGGCGGCGCTGCTCAAAAGGATGCGTACGGACACACGCCTGCAAAAAATCCTGCTCGAAAGGATGGATGCTGACACTCGTCAACGCTATGACCATGGCGGGTTCGTCGAGCCGCATCTGCCCTTTACTACCGAAATGGGCGACGTGCCTTTCGACACGCCCGGGCCCATTACCCTGGAGGTGGAGCCGGTCAAAGGCAACGCGCTGCAGTTGATGTTCGAAGACACTGTCAAGCTGCTCGACTCCCAAAGCGTGGCCGCTGTCTTCACCAATGCACAGGAAGACGAGGCGGGGCGTGAGTTTCTGGGATTACTGGCGCTTGAGCAAATCCTGATGCTGCTGCCGGGCAAGCTGGGGACCCTGATAAACCTCTGGCAAAGCATCAGCCTGTTCAAGGCCTCAGCTGTCTCGGCTTCGGGGCGTCGCTGGAGCGAGGCACTCTCGGAGTTTTGCGCCGCTTTGGGGATCATGTTCTCGGGTCGCCAGCAGAATGTCAGGAGAGGCACCTTGCATGAGCGCCACGTCAATCGGTTGGAGCCTGCTGGCGAAGAGCGCGAAAGCAATGCTGGATCTGGCTGGAGCAGCGCCGCGCTGACGGTTGAGCAGACCCATCGGCTCTATACGCTTGAAGCAAAGAATGTCGCCCTCAAGGACATGGATCGCGACGCCCTGCTCAATCTTTACCGCACCCGGGACGGCAACCATACCTATGCGGTCGTGAACGGCAGGGTGTATCAAGTCCGATGGCTGGCTCAAGAGAGTTGCTGGACGATTGTCGGTGTCGGCGGCTCCCTTGGCCCCAGGCTCAAGGTCGACCCCCAGCGGCATTGGCAACTGGATTTGCAGTTGCGTCTGCGCGGCGGCGGCGGGGTTGGCAGCCGAATGCGCGAGTCAAGGGTCATCAAAAGCGCCGAGGAGACGATGGTCATCGAGGCCAGTGGCATGTCTGAAATCCGCCTGCTCTACCGCGACCGTGCAAGAAGGATCGGCCAGGCCCATTTGCACGCCAAGCGCCTGTTGGAAAAATGCCTGGATAACCTGCATCCTCCTGCCGGCCAGTCGTTACATCCGGACGTCACGCGTATCGTCAGCGAGTTTTTTGGCATCAGTGTCGTCAAACCCAGTCTGCTCGCCGAAATCGAAGGCAAGATCAGCGCATTGTTCACTGAGATGATGGACCCTTCGCTATCGCCGTTTTCATCGCCGCGCTATGTCGTGGGCATCACCCGACAAGGGTTCGAGAACGTGACAGCCTTCGTCATGAAGTCCGATCCGCAGCGACGGGTGTTCCTCACTGAGCAGTTTTTTCAGCCGCCCCATTTCGACCTCAACTCCGCAGCAATTGCCGAGGGGTTTAATGAGGGGGTTCATCACAGGGCAGCGAACCTGATCCATGAGTTGACGCATCTTGTCCTGGATACCCATGACATCGCATACCTCGATTCGATGGCGCCCTACCCGGATTTGCTGGCCCAGAACACTCCGGCGCAGGTGAGTCTACACCGACACGTCAAGCGCTTGCGCGAGCACCGCCTGTCTCTTACCTCGCATCAGGACACCCTGTTCACGGTGCATGCAAACGGAGTAACGCGCGATTTGACGGCTTCAGACGGTCCTACATTCACGGCGATCCTGCAGCTTTGCAAGGTCCCGAACTTGCCGCAGGCACGGGTGTTGTTCTTCACTGATCCGCAGGTCCGCACGCGAGTGCTGCTTGGCAACGCCGACTCGGTGACCATGCTGATTCTGCTGTTGGGACGCCACTCACTTGGGCAGCCGAGCCCATGACAGGCCCGGCGTTAGCGCCTAGAGGCTGTAGTGACGCAGTTCGCGTGCGATCAGCAAACGCTGGATTTCGCTGGAGCCCTCGTAGATCTGGGTGATGCGCGCATCCCGGTAGTATTTCTCTACCGGGTAGTCTTCCAGATAGCCGTAGCCGCCGTGGATCTGCACCGCCTTGGAGCAGACCCATTCGGCCATCTCCGAGGCGAACAGCTTGGCCTGTGAAGCTTCTGACAGACACGGCCTGCCCGCCGTGCGCAAGCGTGCGGCGTGCAGGACCATCAGGCGCGAGGCGTTGATCCGCGTGTGCATGTCGGCCAGCAGATTGGCAATGCTCTGGTGTTCGATGATCGGCTTGTCGAACTGCACACGCTCGCGAGCATAAGCCAACGCCGCTTCGAACGCGGCGCGGGCTATCCCCAACGCCTGTGCGGCGATGCCGATGCGCCCGCCTTCGAGGTTGGAGAGGGCAATCGCCAGGCCCTTGCCGCGCTCGCCCAAGAGGTTTTCAGCCGGGATGCGGCAGTCGCTCAAGGTCACCGCACAGGTGTCCGAGGCACGAATGCCCATCTTGTGTTCCATGCGATCGACCAGGTAACCGGGGTTGTCGGTGGGCACCAGAAACGCCGACAGACCTTTCTTGCCAAGCTCGGGGTCGGTCATTGCAAAAACAATCGCCAACTGCGCACGTTTGCCGTTGCTGACGAACTGCTTGGCGCCGTTGAGCACCCATTCCCCATCCTTGAGTTCGGCCCTGGTGCGCAGGTTGTGGGCTTCGGAGCCGGCCTGGGGTTCGGTCAGGCAGAAGCAGCCGATGGCCGCGCCCGTGGCGAGTTTTTCCAGCCACTGGGTTTTCTGTTCTTCACTGCCGTAATTGAGAATCGGCCCGCAACCCACCGAGCTGTGGACGCTCATCAGCGTGCCGGTAGCGGCGTCGCCTGCGGAGATTTCCTCGACCGCTAGGGCATAGGCCACGTAATCGATGTAGGTGCCGCCCCATTGTTCGGGGACGATCATGCCCAGCAGTCCCAACTCGCCAAGCTTGGCTACCACGGTGTCGTCGATCCAGCCGGCGGTTTCCCAGTCTCTGGCGTGGGGCGCGATTTCATGGCGCGCGAATTCACGCGCCATGTCGCGGATCATGATCTGTTCTTCGGTCAGTTCAAGGTCTTGCATGGTCAGGCCTCATGACCGCTGAAGAAACTCGCCACGTGTTCAGGGTTCAAGGCCTGGACTGAGGACGGGCTCCATTGCGGTTTCTTGTCTTTGTCTACGATCAGGGCGCGGACGCCTTCGATCAGGTCGCCTCGTTCGAACCACTGGCGGTCCAGGTGCAATTCAAGGCTGAAACAGCTCTCGAGCGGCAGGTGGCGCCCGCGACGCAAAAGCTCAAGGGTCACGGCCATGGCCAGCGGTGAACGGGTTTTCATCAGGTTGGCGGTGTCGACGGCCCAGCGGTGGGTGTCGACAACCGTGACTTCCAGCAGTTGCTCGATGATGCTCGGGATGTCTGGCAGGGCGAAGAAGTGGTCGATGGCCGGACGCAGTTTCTCCAGCGGCGGGTCGGGCAGTTGTTGCACCGCGACCTTGGCCAGCGCGCCCTGTAGATCCTTGAGCGGGGTCAGTGCCCATTTCAGGTTGTCGAACTGACGGTCCAGGTCATCGAGCCGGGCGCGTTGCAGGTACCAGTCGGCCAGGCCGCAATACAGTGCGTCGGCGGCCTGGATCTGCACGCCGGTCACGCCCAGGTAGATCCCCAACTCGCCCTGGACCCGGGGCAGGAAATAGCTGCCGCCGACGTCGGGGAAATAGCCGATGGCCACTTCCGGCATCGCCAAGCGGCTGCGCTCGGTGACCACCCGCAGGTCCACGCCTTGGGCCAGGCCCATGCCACCGCCCAGCACAAAGCCGTCCATCAGGGCCACGACGGGTTTGCGGTACTGATGCAGGGTCAGGTCCAGGGCGTATTCTTCGACGAAGAACTGTTGATGGTGCTGCAGGTTGTTCTTGTAGCTGTCGTACAGCGCACGGATGTCGCCGCCTGCACAGAAGGCCTTTTCACCCGAGCCGCGCAGGACCACGGCATAGACCTTGTCGTCGTTGGCCCAATGGTCGAGCTGCTGCTGCAACTGGCGAACCATGTCCAGATCGATGGCGTTGAGCCCTTGCGGGCGATTGAGGGTGATGTGCCCGATATGGTTGCGTACTTCGGACAGAACGGCGTCGTAGGCCGGTTCCTGACCTGAAGACTGGGCCGATACTACCTGTGCCGTCATTGCAGACTCCCTGTTGCCTTTTGTTCTCGTTCAGGCGGCCAAGGAACCGGCCGCGCTCCATGAAGTTCGTCTGGGATGCTAACAGTGCAAATTTGCCTATGACAATGACGAATAGTTGCAGGGTGGGCGGGCAACTTTGCCTGTCGATGCCTTAAAACACGTGCGCAACCGCAGCCACAAAGGCTAATCCTGTGGGAGCGGACTTGCCCGCGAAGGCGTCAGACTTGACGCATCAATGGTGACTGACCCGCCGCCTACGCGGGCGAGCCCGCTCCCACAGATGCTCAGGCCTGCAGGCTGAACAGCGCCACCTCTGGCGCGTCGCTGACCCAGTGCGCGGTCACCGTCCAGCCTGCCTGCGCAGCGAGGTCGGTGAAGGATTGCACGGTAAACTTGTGCGAGTTTTCCGTGTGCAATCGCTCACCGGCGGCGAAATGGAAACGCTGCCCGGCGACTTCGACTTCCTGATCGACCTGGCTCACCAGATGCATTTCCATGCACGCCTGAGCGGCATTCCACACCGCCAGGTGGCGGAAGGCTTCAACGTCGAAATTCGCCCCCAACTCGCGGTTGATCCGCGTCAGCAGGTTCTTGTTGAAGCGCGCCGTGACACCCTCGGCATCGTCATAGGCCGCCACCAGCGTGTGCTCATCCTTGACCATGTCCACACCGACGATGAAATGCGCGTTCTTGCCCAGCACATCGTGGGCCGAATGCAGGAACTCCACGGCCTGTTCATGGCTGAAATTGCCGATGGTGGAACCAGGGAAAAATCCGACGCGAGTGCGGCCGTTGGCTTCCTTGGGCAAGGTCAGCACGCGGGTAAAATCGTCCACCTGAGGCGCCACCACCAGCGATGGATAACGCTGGCGCAAGGCCTTGGCCGCCTTGTTCAACGCCGTGGCGCTGATGTCGATCGGCACGTACACCGCGATGTGCGGTGCGGCGTCGAGCAGCAGGCGGGTTTTCTCGCTGGCACCACTGCCGAACTCCACCAGCGCGGCACCTTCGGGAATGGTAGCGGCGATCTGCCCGACGACGTTTTTAAGCAACCCGGTCTCTGCACGAGTGGGGTAGTACTCGGTGGTTTCGCAGATGGCCTCGAACAGGTCCGAGCCCTTGGCGTCGTAGAAATATTTGGGCGAGAGGGATTTGACCGGCGCCGACAGACCAGCGATCACGTCGCGTGCAAATTCGCTGTCGTGGGGGTTGACCACCCCAGGCTGGCGCGCATCACGGGCCAGCCGCAAGCCGGAGACCATCCAGCGTTTTTCGGCGTGGAAGAAATTGCGATAGGTCACCCGGCAATGCTCGGGCGAGGTCACGCTGGCGCCACCACGCAGCACCATCTGGTTGACCATGAATTTGCCGTTGTACTCGCCCACCGCACCCACCGAAGGCTTGAAGCCGGGGTAGGCGCTATAGGCCGTCTGCGTCCACTGCCAGGCCACGTTGTCCACTTGTTCCAGCAAGCCTGCACAGGCCGCGGCTTCCCATTCAGCCTCGGTGGGCAGGCGCGCGCCGACCCAGTTGGCGAAGGCCGCCGCTTCGTAATAACTGATGTGGGTGACCGGAGCATTCGGATCAATGGCTTCAAGGCCGCGCAGGCTCATGCGTTTCCAGCCGTTGTCGTCATGCTGCCAGTACAGTGGCGCGTTCCAGCCTGCTTCCTGCACCAGGGTCCAGCCTTCGGACAGCCACAGCGCGGCGGTGTGGTAGCCGCCATCGGCGATAAAGCTCAGCCACTGGCCATTGGTGACAAGCCGGTCACTGATCTCGAACGCCTGCAGGTAGGTGGTGTGGCGCGGGCCTTCATTGTCGAAGGCAAAACCCTCGTTGCCATGGCCGATCTGCGTCAGGCCTGCGTTGAGCGGCTTGAAGCGCCCGCGGCGGCCGGAGCTGTCCTTGGGCCAGCGCGGATCATAGGCGGGCTTGAGCGAGGACAGGCTGAACAGGTGCAGGATATCCATCAGCAGCAGTTCCTGGTGCTGCTCCTCGTGGGCCAGGCCCAGTTCGATCAGACTGGTGGTTTGGGTCGAAAGACTGCCGCTGAAAAGCCGGGCCATCTGTTCATCGACATGGGCGCGGTAGGCGCGCACCTGATCGACACCAGGGCGGGTCATCAGCCCCCGTTGCGGGCGCGGGTGGCGCGGTCCGACCGCTTCGTAATAGGAGTTGAAGAGGTAGCAGAAGGTGGGGTCGAAGGGGATGTAGTCGGGGATATTCGGAGCCAGCAGGAAGGTCTCGAAGAACCAGGTGGTGTGCGCCATGTGCCATTTGGCCGGGCTGGCGTCGGGCATCGATTGCACCACCATGTCTTCGGGACTCAGCGGTGCAACCAGTTGTTCGGTGCGGCTGCGAACGCTCTGATAACGCTTGTACAGTGCTGTAGCGGCAGGTGTTTCACGTAGCTGGCGGGAGTGGCGCGTCATCGGGGCTTTCTCCGGTGTTTGCCTGCGCATGGGTGCGCCGGTTTGAGCATCAGTGGACTTCGATCGTCACCTTGTCTGGGTAGAACGCGACGTGCCCGGCGATCTCGGCGACCGCAGGGAAGGGCTGCTCGTAGCTCCAGACGGCATTTTCAGCGGACTCGCCATTGGCTCGAGGCTGAAATAGCTGGCATCCCCTTTGTAGGGGCAATGTGTTCGATGGTCGGTTATTTCGTAATGTTCCATGGAAATATCCGAACGGGGCACGTAGATGACCGCCGGGTACTGCGCTTCTTTCAATTCCAGCGCCTTGTCGCTTTGCGCAACGCGCACGCCCTTGAATTGGACGGTGACCCGGCCTGCGAGCGGGGCGATGGTGATGGGGTGATCCGGACCTGGGGTTTTCATGGCGCGTCATTCTGTCTGATCGAGGGAGATGGCAAACCAGGCGTGAGGCAGTCGGGCCGCCAAGGGAGGAAGGGCAGTGTAGTTGCCCTCCCGACAGGTGACCCCGGTTTTTCCGGAGAGGTTCCTCGCCCAACCGATAAACGGACGACCGTCAGTGCTGCGAATCTACCGAGCCGTCCACTGGATCTGGCGGGACCGGACCGTCCTGGCTGGTGTCGATGCTCACCACCACCGACATCCCCGGACGCAATCGGTCCACGCCGTCCTGATCGTCATCCACGGTGATCCGCACCGGGATCCGCTGGGCGATCTTCACGAAGTTGCCCGTGGCGTTGTCCGCCGGCAACAGGCTGAACTCCGAACCTGCCGCTGGCGAGATTCGCTGCACCCGCCCGCGCATCTTGCGGTTTTCCAGCGCATCGATGGTGAACGTCACCGGCTGGCCCAGGCGCACATTGGCCATCTGGGTTTCCTTCATGTTGGCGATGATCCAGCGCGGCTTTGGCACCAGCGCCATCAACTGCGCGCCAGAGTTCACGTAGGCGCCGAGGCGGGTGCCGATCTGGCCAAGCTGACCGTCCCGTGGCGCTGTGATGCGGGTGTTGCTCAGATCGATCCGCGCCAGCTCGATGGAGGCTTCGGCGTTCTGTACCGAGGCTTCGAGGGAGCCCCGGTTGACGATCACCGTCTGCAGATCCTGACGGGCGATTTCCAGCGTGGCCTTGGCCTCGGCCAGCGCTGCACGGGCCTGGGCATCGGCGGCGCGGGTCACGTCCAGTTCGCTTTTGGAGATCGAGCCATCGGTGACCAGTGCGTTGCTGCGGCGCAGGTCGGCGGCGGCTTTCTCGCTCTGGGCCTGGGCGTTGGCGACGGTCGCCTGACGCTGCACGATGGTCGCCTCGGCGCTGCGCCGCTGTTGCAGATTATTGTCCAGCGCGGCTTTTTGAATGCCCAATTGTGCCAGCCCCTGATCCAGATGTTGCTGGTAGATGCGGTCATCGATGCGCACCAGCAGGTCGCCTTGCTTGACCCACTGGAAGTCCTGCACCGGCACTTCATACACGTAACCGCTCAACTGCGGTCCGATAATCGTGGTCTGGCCACGTACCTGGGCGTTTTCGGTGCTTTCGATGGGGCTGCTGAACGGCGGCAGCTGCCAGGCGTACAGCACCACCAGCACCCCGGCCAGCGCGACGCCGCCGAACAGGATCGACGACACCAGGCGAATCTTCGCCGAACGCGGCTGGCTGGTGGCGGGCATCGCTGCCGGTGCCGGGGCAGGGCTTGCCGAAGGTGCCGGGGCGGCCTGGGTGGGCGGTGGGGTGCCGGAAGGCTTGCTCGGTTCTGTCATGAAGGTTGTACGCCGCTGGGTTGAACGGAAGAGGGTGTCGAAGGGGATGGCGTGAACGGCGCGACCGGCTCGGTGGTGATCCACAGCCAGGTCGCGCGGCTGGTGATCCAGATCATGGTCAGGATCGCGATCAGGGCGATCAGCATGAACACATCGTTATAGGCCAGGGTATTGGCCTCCCGAGTCGCGGCGGTGGCCAGGGCGCGAATGCCTTGAGTGGTGCGCGCTGAAGGGTCGGCGATGGCCGAGAGGTACGAGGCGCTGGAACTCTGCAAACGCGCTTGCACCTGCGGGTCGAGCAGGGTCACGTGTTCGACGATGTGTGCCGAATGAAACTTCTCGCGCCAGACCTGAAAGGTGCCCAGCAACGCCGAGCCGATCAGGCTGCCGACGTTCTGCGCGATGCCGAACAGCACCGAGAAACTGACCATGTTGCGCGGGTTGCTCAACACACCGCTCATGCCCAACACCAGCGTCGGCCCCAGAAAGAAGGTGCCACCGAACGCCAGCAGGAACTGGCTGAAATACATTTGCGGGCCACGGGTCAGGCTGGTGGAGAAGCTGTCCATGATCGACCCTGTGGCCATCAGCGCCAGAGATATGATGAGCGGCTTGAACAAGTGCTGCGGGTGAATCGTCATCGCACTGACCACCAGCCCCGCGACACTGCCCAGCAGCATGAAGAAATACAGGGTGTGCAACTGTTCGGTGCCCTGGTTCATGCCCTGCAGAAAACCCACGGCGCCTGTGGCTTGCTCCGACAGCACAATGCGCGTAAGCAGCACGCCCAGGGCGAAGCGGATCATCCGCCCGCTGCCCAGCCAGCGGGTTATCAACAAGGGGCGAGTGCGGTTGTGCTCGATGCAGATGCCCATCACGATCAAGGCGATGGAAGAGGCCAGTGCCACACCGATCCACGGCTCCTCCAGCCACCATTCGATGCGCCCCAGCGACAGCGCCGCACACAGCGCGGCGAAGCCGGTGGCGAGCAGGATGAAGGTCACGAAGTCGAGTTTTTCAAAAGCCTTGAAGCGATCACCCGGCGGCAGTTTGAGGATCAGCACGCAGCCCAGGGACAGCAGGCACATCCCCAGTTCGAACAGGTACAACCCGCGCCATTCGGCGATCTGCAGCAGGTCTTCGGATACCAGCCTGGCCAGTGGAGTCGCCAGTTGTGCCGTGCCCAGCCCCAGCACCAGGGCTTTCAAGCGCCACTTCTGCGGGAAGGCCTGGATCATGTAGTACAGGCCCAGGGAGCTGAGCGCCGCGCCGACCATGCCGTGGGCGGCGCGCACGGCAATGGCCGATTCGATGTCGTTGACGAACAGGTGGGCGAAGGTCACCAGCGCGTAGAGCACCAGGAACACTTCGGTAAACGCCCGCAGGCCGAACTGCTGGCGAAACTTGACCAGCAGCAGGTTGATCGAGACGTTGGTCATCACATAGGCGGCGGGCAGCCAGGCGATCTCAGCCTGCGTCGCGCCCAGCGCGCCCTGCAGGTATTGCAGGTTGGCAACTACCAGCGCATTCCCAAGACCGCCGGTGAGGGCGACGATCACTCCGACAATGGCAAATGCCCAGCGCTTGGGTGTGGAATGCAAAGGCGTAGACGGCGATCCGGGAATCGACGGCCGCTCGTGGGGTGCCCAGTTGTGGGGTGTGTACTTGTCGTTCATCGAGCAGACCTGAAGGATGCTGTCCTGAGACCGTGGCTGCAGCGATATTACTCACCAGATGCCCGTGGCGTGTGACGATTGTGTGTGAGGGGAGTTTAGATGCTTCGGATTGGGGACGAGCCAGGAATTTATTTTCTCCCCTGATCCGTAGCAGCACGGCTTGCCGGCGGGGGCGATCTTGCGGACGTCCCCGCCGGCAAGCCGTGCTGCTACGGGAAGGTGGCGTGTTTGAGATTTTGATTTTGATCTTCATGCGCGATGGCACCGGAGTCGAGGGAAGTCCGACGAAGGAGGACCCCAGCCAGGGGCAAATGGTTTGCCTACTTTCCCGAAAGAAAGTAGGTCGCCCGTAAGGGGCGAAACCCTAAAGCCCACCCAACACGACAACGGATATGTCCCCAGTGCCAGTGGGGCAGATCTGGTGAACATATCCATTTTGCGATGGTGGCGCTGAGTCACCTTTGCGCCCTTACGGCGCGTCACTTTGTTTCGGCAAAGTAACCAAACCATTTGCGACAGGCTGGGCCGCGACTTCGTCTCGGTTCCCTCACTCCGGTGCCGCTCCGTGGGTCCGCCGTGATGGGCCATCCATGGCCTGCACGGCTTTCGCGGCTTCCTGCCGCTCAACCCACTCCACGACACCTCCGTTCGGCCTGGCGCCTTGACGTCGCGTTCGGCGGCGCCTGATCCATCGCGCACCAAGATCAAAAGCAGGATCAAAAGCTTTGGTTAAACCCCGCCCCGTAGCAGTCCGGCTTGCCGGCGTCGGCGTCTTCAAAATCGCCGACGCCGGCAAGCCGGACTGCTACGGGGGAAAATGTTGGGCTTTAGATTTTGATCTTGATCTTCATGCGCGATGGATCAGGCGCCGCCGAACGCGACGTCAAGGCGCCAGGCCGAGCGCAGGTGTCGTGGAGGGGGATGAGCGGCAGGAAGCCGCTAGCCGTGCTGGCCATGGACGGCGCTCAGATGGACGGGACAGCGTGCCCTCGGAACGGCGCCGGAGCGAGGGAAGTCCGAAGGACCCCCAGCCAGGAGCAAATGGTTTGCCTACTTTCCCGAAAGAAAGTAGGTCGCCCGTAAGGGGCGAAACCCTTATCCCCAACCACCACGAAAACGGATATACACCCGATCCAAGCGTCACCCGCCGACGCGGAGCGTCTTTCAGAGCGTTAACACGCGGAGCGTGGGAGCGATCATCGAGCAATACCCAGGATTTGTATCCCATTGTATCCATCCCCCCCACAGACACTTGCCGATGAAATAGCCCCGCCTGCTCGACACATCCGCGATACCTCCAGGCCGTTCAATAGGCTCCATCGAAACAAACAACCTTGAACACACTGAAAACCCTGGAGATCGCCATGAACTGGAAAAACCTCTCAATCGCCACCCTGTTCGCCGCCCTGAGCCTGGGCGCCCTGTCGGCTCAAGCCCAGGACCTGGCCAAACCAGTCAGCTACATGTACGGCGATCACCTGGACATCAAGAAAGTCATCTCGTCCCGTGAAGGCACCACCCCGGCCTGCAGCGTCGTCACCTCGCAGCTCACCTACCTGGACTCGATGGACCAGACCCACGTCCTGAACTACCAGAGCTTCTCCGGTGGCTGCCACGACAACTGATGCTTGATCCCGACAGGCGCGCCTGACCCGGCGCGTAACCACTTCGACCGCAGGTAGTCCTTATGTTGCTCATCGCATTCCTGGGCGGGATCGTCACCGTTCTCAGCCCCTGCATCCTTCCCGTGGTGCCGTTCCTGTTCGCCCGCGCCGACCGTTCTGTGTCCTCGGTGCTGCTGACGTTGCTCGGCCTGAGCCTGACCTTCGCCCTGGTTTCAAGCCTCGCCGTGGTGAGCAGCGATTGGGTAGTGACGGCCAACGGCATCGGCCGGCAACTCGCGCTGGTGACCCTGGTGCTGTTCGCACTGTCACTGTTGTCGGCGAAAATCGGCCACTGGCTGACTTGGCCGCTGGTGACGCTGGGCAATCGCCTGGATCCCGCCACACGCCGCCTGTCCGGCCCGTCGGCCTCGTTGCTGATCGGCGTGGCGACCGGGCTGTTGTGGGCGCCATGCGCCGGCCCGATCCTGGGGATTATCCTGACGGGCGCCATGCTGCAAGGCCCAAGCGCACAGACCAGCCTGCTGTTGTTGGCCTATGGCCTGGGCAGCGCGGTGTCGCTGGGGGCGTTGATCTTTGCCGGGCGCGGTCTGGTGGCCAAGATGAAACTGTCGCTGCCCGTTACCGCCTGGTTGCGTCGTGGGGCAGGCCTTGCGGCACTGGTGGTGGCCGTGACCATCGCCAGCGGTTCGCAGAGTCAGTTGCTGGCCGGTACTTCATCCCAAGGCGCGGCGGCGGTAGAGCAGGGCTTGCTGAGCGGCGTGCCGAAGGTCATCGATTACCTGGTCAGCAGCGTCAAGGCGGCCTCCGCGCCTGATGTCAGTGCCAAGGGTGAAATGCCGTCGCTGTCCGGTGCCGTGCAATGGCTGAACTCACCGGCGCTGAGCAAGGAGTCGCTGCGGGGCAAGGTGGTGCTGGTGGATTTCTGGACCTTCGACTGCATCAATTGCCAGCACAGCATTCCGTTTGTGAACGAATGGGCGAAGAAGTACGAGAAGGACGGCCTGGTGGTGGTCGGCGTCCACACCCCTGAATACCCCTATGAGCGGGTCGTGGACAACGTGCGCAAGAATGTCGCCAAGCTGGGCCTGAACTACCCGATTGCCATCGACAATGACTACGCCATCTGGCGCGCATTCGGCAATCAGTACTGGCCTGCGCACTACATCATCGACGCCCAGGGCCAGATCCGCTACACCCACTTCGGCGAAGGTGACTACGACACCCAGGAGCAGGTGATCCAGCAACTCCTCGCCGAAGCTCGCGCCAAGGGCTGATCGGGCGGGTTACACCATGCGGCGCACGGTGTTGTCCTTGCGCACGAAATGATGCCAGAGGGCTGCAATCACATGCAGCCCGATGACGTAGTAGAAGATCGTCCCCAGCAGAACATGGTAATGCTCCAGCGTTTCTGCGGTGTCCTTGGAGACGTCGAACGGAGCAGGAATGCTCAGCGACGTCAGCGGGATCGGCAACGCACCGCGCTCCAGCAACACGGTGAACAGCCCAAGCAGCGGCTGTGCGAACAGGAACGCATACAGCGCGTAGTGCGAGAGGGTCGCGGCCAGGCGCAAGGCACCTTCCAGCGGCGGGGTGATGCCCGGTGGCGTGTGACGATGGCGCTCGGCGATGCGAAACCAGGCCATGACGAATACCACGATCCCCACCCAGAAATGACTCTGTACCACCCATGCGCGCAGATCGGTGCCTTTGGCAAACTGGCTGCGGCTCAGGATCAGCGCGTAGGCCAGCACGATCAGAACGGCCATGACCCAGTGAAACCAGCGGGCCTTGTAGCTGTAACGTTCGGTATTGATAGGTGTACTCACGGTCAGGTCCCTCGTTTTTTATGTTTTTTTCGCAAGGCATTCTGCCTTGCCTTTATGAACGCTGGCAGCGTCACAGGTTTCGCTCAAGCGTTATCGATCATCAAATTGCGTGCCGGTTTTCGGGGCGGGTCAATCAGGTGGATGAATACTGCCGCTCGATGCAAATACTGAATGTTTCTCGGCTGAGCTTGTATATAACTCATCGGGATGCATCCGCTCGTACGTTTTTAATGCGCTTGTTAATGGGGCAGGCGCGCAGGGGGATGGGGGGTATATATAAGTTTTCAATTTTATTACTGGGGTCTTCAATTGGTGTTATTCGAATGAGGGTATAAGTCGACATTGGATTAATCTGATAAATTAAATTATTAAAAAATATACCGTTATAATTAATCATAATTAGCATTCCATCAAAACGGATTTGACAGGTTATTCACTTGGATCCATCTTTATCTCCGACGGTTCAGCGTCCCTGACTATCAGTCTGAATAGACTGGCATTTTGCCCAGCCTGCCTGGGGCCATCATCACTATCTACCGAAATCTGCACACAGGACTCTACACATGGACGTCCCAGGATTCGCTTGCCTGTTAAAACAGCAAAACATGGACTCCGAAGTGTGGTGGGATTCGTCGCCGACGGCCTGCGAACCCTTTAAACTTCGTCTGCTTTCTCGTTACCCCGATAGCCGAGAGTACATTGAAGGGTTATTTGCCAATCCCTTTTCCCGGCACTCGGGTGATTTTACGGGCGCTACCACCAATCCGAGTTTGATTGCACGCGCGGTATTGGACAACTCTGCCAAATGGGGAAGTTACCTGGACAGTCTTTCCCTGAGCCTGTCCAGTGTCGAAAAGGCCCGGCGCGTCTATGACCAGGCCGTAATCGAAGGCGCCAATCAGCTCCACCCCCTGTGGGTTGCGTCCGCCAGGCGCCAAGGGTGGCTGTCGGCGCAGATCGACGGCGCTGAGCGGATGGGCGAGGGACTGCTGGTAGCCCGGGGGATGCAACTGGCGAGCCTGGCACCCAACGTCATGGTCAAGGTGCCTGGCAGCGAACAGGGATACCGCGCCATCGAACAGTTGGTATCCGAGGGCTGTTCGGTCAACAACACGTTCTGTTTCACGGTGTCGCAAGTCGCTGCCTGTCTGAAGGCCATTCATAACGGCCGTTTGCGTGCACAGGTACAGGGCATCAACACCGATCACGCCCGCTATGTCATCAGTTTCATGATTGGCCGGTTGGGCATCGAGCCCGAGTTCGAACGCCAGGCGCTGCAACGGCGTCTGCACCTGACCGCTGCCGACCGGCGTTGGGCCGAGCTTGCGGTGTATCAGGCGATCCAGGCACTGCTGCGGCGCTGGCAGACACCGGCGCGTCTGCTGCTGTGCAGCCTGAAAATCGATACCGATGTGCGCGGACGCGAGCACTGCTGGCATCTGCAACGCACCGGGGCGGACACCACCCTGTATACCCTGACGCCGCAGATCATCGAATTTCTTGTTCGGCGCCAGCGGGAAGGCCAGCCGATCCAGCCCACACGTGGTTGGGTGCAGGTGCCCAAGCGCGTCATGAACCGTCTGATCGCGATTCCTTACTTCAATCAGGCTTATTTCGAGGGTGATCTGGCACCGGCTGATTTTTCCCATCACCCGGCGTTCCTCACGGCCAGCCACGATGCTCGGGAAGGTCAGGAGCGGCTGCTGGCATTCGTCAAGGGTGCCCACGGCGGGGAGGGCATGTCGGCGACGCGTCCCGTGTTACAGGTGCCGATGGAGCGTGCGTCATGAACCGCATGATCGCCCTTTGGGCTCACCCTCGCTCCCGTTCGACAGTGCTTGAGCGGGTGTTCATCGAGCGCGGCGATTTCGAGGTGTTTCACGAACCCTTCGCGCATATGGCGTTCAACGAACAGTCGGCCATCCCTCACGATGACCTGGACTGCGGCCTGCCGCGCAGTTACGAAGGAATCAAGGCATTGCTGCGCGACACCCGCCAGGACCGCAACGTGTTCCACAAAGACATGTGCTACCACTGCCTGGACGAGCTCAAGGCTGACGCCGGGTTTCTGCTGGAGCAGCAGAACGTGTTCATCATTCGCGAGCCAGGCCGGGCCATCGTGTCACACCACGCCATGTTCGCGCAGATGCCGCTGGCGGCCATCGGGCACAAGGCGCTGTACGAAATCTTCTGTCAGGTGACCCGACTCACCGGAAAGATTCCCTACGTGATTAATGGCGATGATCTGGCAAGGCGCCCGGAAGAAACCCTGCGCAGGCTCTGCGATCATCTGCAGCTGGAGTTTCTGCCCCATGCGCTCAACTGGGAAGCGTCGTGCCCTGGGCAATGGACGGCCTGGCGGCGTTGGCACAAAGCGGCCGAGAACAGCACAGAAATCTTCGCCCCGGATTGCGAATTCGATGAGCGTCAGCTCACAGAGTCTCCCCGCCTTATGACGTACTACCAGGTCCATCGACCATTCTACGAGCGCATGAATCAGTTCGTGCAGCAGGTACACGCATGAAGAAAGTCGTTATCACTGGCGCGGCCAATGGCATCGGCCGGGCCACCGCGATCGCCTGTGTGGAGGCCGGTTTCTTTGTGATCGCCGCCGACAAGGACCGCCTCGGGTTGCAGGCCCTGCAACGCGATCTGCCGACCCACAGGCTGGAAACCCACCTGGCCGATTTCGCCCAGGCAGAGGTCTATCAGTCGTTCATCGGCAATCTCTACGAGATGTACAAGCACCGCAGCCTGCACGGATTGGTCAACAACGCAGGCGTTTACAACGGCAAGAGTGTGTACGACTACAGCGATCGGGACATGGAGGAAATCTGGACAGTGAACCTCAAGTCGCTGGTCTACCTGTCCAAGGACTTCGCCAGGCACGAGCCGCTGGCGCAGCACTCGCGCTGCATCATCAACATCACCTCGGTGGCCGGGGAGGTCGGCAGCATGGACGCCCTGTACGGTGCGACCAAGGCCGGCGTCATCGGGCTGACCAAGGCCAACGCCTGGAATTTCGCCCCGCGGGTGCGCGTCAACGCGGTGTCTCCGGCGTTGGTGCGCAACACCTCCATCCATGATCGTATCCCCGCCCATCGGCGCAAGGAGTATGAGCGACAGGAAATCCTCGAAGAGCCCATCGAACCCCAAGGCGTGGCCGATGTGATCATGTTTCTGCTGTCTGACCAGAGCCGCCATTTGACCGGAAAAGTCATCGCAGTCGACAACGGCGCCTATCCGCGCTGATGCGACCGGGCGAGGGACGCTAACAAGGAGAACACAACATGCAACGCAAAAAGTTGTTGATCGTTGGCGGCGGCAATTTGTGCCTGCAGATCCTGCAGATTCTGGCTCCGCGAAATCAGTTCGAACTTCACGTGGCCAGCCGCAATCTGGACCAGGTCACGCGGCTGTGCAACCTGGTGCGCCTGGGGGCCTTGCAGCGGGATGTACAGGTGCGTATCCAGCCCTGGGAGATGGACTTGACCGAGTCCATGATCGAACGCAATGCCTACACCCTCGCGAAGATCAAGCCTGACATCATTCTCAATTGCGCCTCGCTGCAGTCCTGGCGCGTCATCACTCAACTGCCCAAGGCCAGTTTCGATGCGCTGGATCAGGCGCAACTGGGGCCGTGGTTGCCGATGCACCTGGCGCCAGCCTACGCGTTGATGCGGGCGATCAAGCAGTCATGTCCCAAAAGCCTGGTGGTCAACGCGGCGTTTCCCGATGCGGTCAACGCCGTGCTGTTCAAGGTCGGCCTGGCGCCGGATGTGGGTGTCGGCAATATCGCCAATCTGGTGCCGGCCACCCGCTGTGCCATTGCACAGTTGTCCCACTGCGAGCCGCTTCAGGTCGGGGTCAAGCTGATCGGCCAGCATTACTTCAGCCATTACGTGCCGCGTCGAGGCTTGCCGGACCAGGCCCATTTCAATCTGAGCTACTGGATAGACGGACGCGAATGCACCGACGAAATCAGCGCCCAGGCCATCTTCGCCAGTGTCGCCAAGCAATGGCGCCGTCTGGGGGGCGTCGATGGCCAGTACCTGACTGCGATGTCGGCGATCCGTGTGGTGGAGAACCTGTTCGCCGAAGACGAAGTGCATGTCCACGCCCCAGGGCCACATGGCCTGCCGGGTGGCTATCCGGTCAAGGTCGGCATGGGGCAGGTGCTGCTCGGCCTGCCGTATGGCGTCAAGCGCGAGGAGGCGATTGCACTCAATGAAGCGGGGCAGCGCCAGGACGGAATCGAGTTGATCCTGGCCGATGGCACCGTGATGTTCGGTCGGGCGCAAATGGGCGTGATGGAACAAATGCTGGGTTATTTCATGCCGCAGATGAAGGTATCGGACGCGGCGCAATGTGCAGAGGAGCTGGGGCGCAAATACCGGGCGTTCGCCAGTGACATTCATCAGCAGGGAGTCAGCAGCCATGTCAGTCAGCAACCCGCTATCACCCGTCGTGCCAGTTGACCTTAATGACCAGGATTATGCGCAGCAGTACAGCGCCGATTTCGTCGCCCGCTGGGACGAGTTGATCGACTGGAACAAGCGTGCCAAGGGGGAGGGCTCGTTCTTCAGTAATCAACTGCTCAGAGCTGGAGCCTGCCGGGTCCTCGACGTTTCCACCGGCACAGGGTTTCATGCGGTGCAATTGCGCCGTGCCGGTTTCGATGTGGTGGCCTGCGATGGCAGCCGGAGCATGTTCGAACGGGCCAAGGTCAACTTTGCCCGCTACGACGTTGAAATCCCGCTGTTGTGCCTGGACTGGCATCGCCTTGACCCCAGCATGCTCAGCACCTTCGATGCCGTGGTTTGCCTGGGCAGTTCGCTGTGCCACCTCTTCGAGCACGATGAGCGGGTCCAGGTGCTCAAGCGCTTTCGCAGCCTGCTCAAGCCCGGCGGACTGCTGTTGATTGATCAGCGCAATTTCCAGGCGATCCTGAGTGGGCATTTCTGCTCGTCCGGGCGCTATTACTACTGTGGCAAGAGCGCCAAGGTCACTCTGGGCGAGCTCAACCACTCCTTGTGCGAGTTCATTTACACCTTCAGCGACGGTGCCCGTTACCGATTGCGGGTGTGTCCTGTCATGCCGGCGCAATTAAGAAGCGAGTTGGCGCTGGCCGGGTTCGAGGTGGGCAAGAGCTTTGGCGACTTCAAGCATGTCTATGACCCGATGCGGGCCGATTTCATCATCCATCAGGCGTTCGCCTGAAACAAAGCCAGGGAGGCTTTAGCATGAACATCCAAAGTGCCCCTTCGGGGCCCACCCACAATCTGTTCGCCTACTCTTTCACTCCAACGGCAGCGGGTGAAGGGCTGCCAACGCCTCATGTCATCTGGCTCACCGGTTTGTCTGCGGCCGGGAAGTCCACCATCGTCGATAGCCTCAACCCCGTGTTGCAGGCGCGCGGGCTCAAGACCTGCATCCTGGACGGTGACTCGGTGCGCAGCGGCCTGTGCCGCGACCTGGGGTTTAGCGACCATGACCGCGAAGAAAACGTGCGCCGCGTGGCGGAGGTGGCGGCCTTGATGGCCGATGCCGGACTGACCGTCATGGTGGCGCTGATTTCGCCGACTTGTGCATGCCGCCACTACGCGCGGTCGATCATCGGCACCGAGCGTTTCGTCGAAGTCTTTGTCGATGCGCCCCTGGCGGTGGCCGAGGCGCGGGATCCCAAGGGGCTTTACCGGCGTGCTCGACAGGGGGATATCCGCGGTTTCACCGGCATCGATTCGGCCTATGAACCACCGGTGTGCCCTGAGCTGCACATTCACAGCGACCGGGTCAGTGTGGCCGATGCTGCAGGCATGATCGATGACTGGTTGCGCCGTTCCAGAGGGGAATGACCGTTCATCCCCCTCGTTTGAAGGGGCAGTCGTCAGAAATTCCCTCGAATTCGCCCGTCTCTGCCATTATTCAGCAGTAAGCCACTGGTGGGGACGGGCGATGTCTATCGGTCAGTTGAAGGTCAATGCCATCCGCCTTGTCGGCGGCATGGGTGTGCTCGACTTCCTCAATACCTGCGATGGCCGCAGGCCCGGTACGGGGCTGGAAGAGGTGATCGACAACCTGTCGAACCTTGAGGACATCGTGCACTGGTTCCACCACGCCGGCCTGATCGGTTCAGATGAGCATGAACGGCTGGTGCAACTGGTGCATGACTCGTCCTGGCATAGCATCACGGCGTTCAGGCAACTGATTGCGTTCCGTGAGTCGCTTTACCGGCTGTTCCTGGCCGTTGCGCTGGGCGATCCGGTCGATCCTGCAGGCATGGACGAGCTGAACGCGGCGCTGGCCCAGACCGCCGCCCAGCGTCAGGTGGTGGCGATGCCGGGTGGGTTCATCTGGCGCTGGCTGCCTGTCGATTCGCTGGAAGCCATGACCGCAGGTTTCATCGGCCGCATGGCCGTACAGGCTACGGCGCTGCTGACATCCCCTGATCTTTCCAGACTCAAGGCCTGCGCCACGCCCGACTGCGACTGGCTGTTCGTTGACACCTCGAAAAATGGCCGGCGGCGCTGGTGTCAGATGAATGTCTGTGGTGCGCGAGAGAAAGCCCGCAGGGCGATTGGACATGTCTAGACACGCTTGTCCACGTAAAAAAGTACGGAACCTGGCCACCTCTCAAGCTTCATATCCTTTTGAAGGCGCTCACGGCACGGGCCGTGGCGGGAAGCACAGAGAGCACTTGCATGGGCGATATCCGTATCGGCATCTCGGGCTGGCGCTATGTGCCGTGGCGCGGTGATTTCTACCCGGAAGGCCTGGCTCAGAAAAACGAACTGAAATTTGCGTCCAGAGCAGTGAACAGCATTGAAATCAATGGCTCGTTCTATTCTCTGCAGTCGCCGGATCTCTATGCCCGCTGGTATGCCGACACGCCCAAGGGCTTTGTTTTCAGCCTCAAGGCGCCGCGTTACATCACCCACGTCAAGCGCCTCAAGGAGATCGACGAAGCACTGGCCAATTTTTTCGCCTCGGGGTTGTTTCAGTTGAAGGACAAGCTGGGGCCGATCCTCTGGCAATTCCCGCCAAGCTTTAAATTCGACGCCGAGCGCTTCGAGCGTTTTCTGCAGCAGTTGCCCCATGATGGCAAGGCAGCCAAAGCCTGTGCCCATGGCTGCGCGCCACGCATGGAAAAACCGGGCTACCTCGACATTCCGGCCAAGGCGCGCCTGCGCCATGCCGTGGAAATCCGCCACGAAAGCTTTGCCGTCAACGAGTTCATCGCCCTGCTGCGTAAGTACAAGGTGGCGCTGGTCACGGCCGACACGGCGGGCAAGTGGCCCTACCTGGAAGACCTCACCTGCGATTTCATCTACCTGCGCCTGCACGGTGACGAGAAACTCTACGCCAGTGGCTACACCAAGGCAGCGCTCAAGCGCTGGGGCGACCGCATCGATGCCTGGCGCCAGGGCGAGCAGCCCGGCGACGCGCACCTGGCCTCTGCCAAGGGCATGCGGGCGCGAAAATCCCGGGATGTCTTCTGTTATTTCGACAACGACATCAAGGTGCGCGCGCCCTATGACGCGCGAGCGTTGCTTGCGCGTTTCAAGCTGACCGACGCGCTGGAAGTCGCGCCCGGCGATCTGCAAGGAGTGAAGTTTTGAGCAGCGTTTCCAGTAGCGTCCTGGCCCCGCAGGACATCAGCCGCCGACGACCACCGGCATCAACCCGAGTCACCCTGCACGTGCTGACCATGAACATGCACATGGGTTTCGGCTTTCTCAACCGGCGCTTTATCCTGCCCGAACTGCGCGATGCCGTGCGCAGCGTGTCGGCTGATGTGGTGTTCCTCCAAGAAGTGCACGGCGAGCACCAGAGCCATGCGCAGAAGGTCAAGAACTGGCCGACGATCTCGCAGTACGAATTTCTCGCCGACAGCATGTGGCAGGACTTCGCCTACGGTCGCAACGCGGTCTATCCCCACGGCCATCACGGCAACGCGCTGTTGTCCAAATACCCGATCGTGCGTCATGAAAACCTCGACATTTCCATCCTCGGCACCGAAGAGCGCGGCTTGCTGCACTGCGTATTGCAGGTGCCGGACGGTGGCGAAGTACACGCCGTGTGCGTGCATCTGGGCCTCAAGGAAGTTCATCGTCAGCAGCAACTGGCGTTGATGGCCGACCTGGTCGCGCGCCTGCCTGCCGATGCGCCGGTCATCATCGCCGGAGACTTCAACGACTGGCGGCAGAAGGCCGATGCGGCGTTGGCCTCGACAGGTCTGCGCGAGGTCTTCGTCGAAACATTCGGCGCCCCGGCAAAGAGCTTCCCGGCGCGTTTCCCCCTGCTGCGACTGGACCGTATCTACGTGCGCAACGTCAATATCGCCAAGCCCAGGGTGCTGTCCAACCGGCCTTGGTCACACCTGTCCGATCACGCGCCACTGGCGGTGGAGGTGATCCTGTGAAGACATTCAATGATCGTTGCGGCATCTGGCAGGACGGCAACTCGGTGGAGTTGCTGATCAATGGCGAGGACTATTTCAGCAAGGTGTTCGCCTGCATTCGTGCTGCGCAACAGGAGGTCTTGGTGGAGACCTTCATCATTTTCGAGGATCGCATCGGCGAGGGGCTGCAGCAGGCGGTGATCGAGGCTGCCAGCCGTGGCGTGCGGGTGGTCATTACCGTGGACGACTACGGCACCAGCGACCTGAGTTCGGCATTCGTGGCGAAGATGATCGAGGCTGGAGTGCAAATCCAGTTGTTCGATCCGCAGCCGCGACTCATGGGCATGCGCACCAATCTGTTCCGGCGTCTGCACCGCAAGGTGGTGGTGATCGACGGCGAGTTGGCGTTCATGGGCGGCATCAACTACAGCGTCGATCACATGGCGGACACCGGCATCACCGCCAAGCAGGATTATGCGGTGCTGGTGCGCGGCCCCATCGTTGCCGACATCCATCGTTCGACCCTGAACATGCTCAGCCCCGCGTTGCGCAAGACATTCGCGCCGCTCAAGCCTGTAACCCGCCAGGCGGGCCCGGCGCGCATGTTGCTGGCCGAGCGCGACAACCGCCAGCACACCACCGACATCGAAGAACAATACCTGCTTGCCATGCGCAGCGCCCAGCAGCGCATCACCATCGCCAATGCCTACTTCTTCCCCAGCTACCGTTTCCTGCGTGAACTGCGCAATGCCGCCCGACGGGGGGTGAAGGTCACGCTGATCCTTCAGGGCCAGCCGGACATGCCGTTCGTGCGCATGTGTTCGCGCCTGACCTACACTTGGCTGCTGCGCGAAGGGGTGGTGATTCACGAATACAAACAGCGCGCGCTGCACGGCAAGGTCGCGCTGATTGACCACGAATGGTCGACGGTGGGTTCCAGCAACCTCGACCCGCTGAGCCTCGCGCTGAACCTTGAGGCCAATCTGTTCATCCGTGACCGGGCTCTCAACGAGCACTTGCACCAGCACCTGCAGGAGCTGGCGGCCGCCCACAGCAAGCAGGCCAGTCTCAAGGGGCTGGCGAAAGGGCAGTGGTGGCGCGCGCCGATGATCTTCCTCAGTTTTCACTTTCTGCGGCATTTCCCTGCCATTGCCGGCCTGTTTCCGGTGCACGGCCCGCGCCTCAAACCGATGCGCGCCGCCGACGGATTGCCCGAGGCCCAAGTGCTCAAGCAGGAATTGGCGCCTGAACAGGAGAAGTCGTCATGAGCGACCTTTCCCGGACAACCGGGCACCAAACCTCGCAGCAGGCCACTGGCAAACATGGCCCCTGGCTGAAATGGGCCAAGCGGGTGTTCACGCTGTTTTTCTTCATCGCCGTGCCGGTGTTGCTGTTCCTGCTGGTGAGAAACCTGGACTGGAACGAGGTCACCCACGCGCTGGAATCCTACAAGGCCAGCACCCTGGCGCTGGGCTTTGTAGTGGCAGTCGGTAGTTACCTGACCTATTGCGGATTCGACGTGCTGGCGCGGCGCTACACCGAGCACAAACTGTCGGTGAAGCAGATCGTGCCGGTGACGTTCGTCTGTTATGCCTTCAACCTGAACCTGAGCTCCTGGGTCGGCGGCATCGCCTTGCGTTACCGCTTGTATTCCCGGCTGGGGCTGGATGTGCCGACCATCACGCGCATTCTCAGCCTGAGCCTTGTCACCAACTGGCTGGGCTATATGCTGCTGGCCGGTTTCGTGTTTGCCGGGGATTTCATTGACCTGCCCGAGGGCTGGAAGATCGGCGACACGACATTGCAGTTGATCGGCTTTGTGCTGCTGGCTGTGTGTTTGGGGTATTTTTTGGCTTGCCGCTTTTCTCGCAGGCGCACCTGGACCATTCGCAAGCAGAAGCTGGTGTTGCCGTCGTTGAACCAGGCGTTGCGCCAGGCGTGCCTGGGCGCGCTGAACTGGGGGCTGATGGCGCTGCTGATCTACATACTGCTGCCGGAAAAGGCCTTCTATCCGGCGGTACTGGGGATTTTGCTGATCAGCAGCATTGCCGGCGTTATCGCTCACATCCCGGCGGGGCTTGGGGTGCTGGAAACGGTGTTCATTACGCTGATGCAGCACCAGTTCAGCAAGGGGCAATTGCTGGCGGCGCTGATTGGCTATCGGGTGATCTACTTCCTGATTCCGCTGATGCTGGCGGTGGTGGTGTATCTGGTACTGGAGAAACGGGCCAAGGGGATGCGCAGGCGAAACGAGGCGCGGGATCTTTGATTTTTGTATGGATCGTTTGATGATCGTTCCCACGCTCTGCGTGGTAACGGCTGGTTCGACGCTCTGCGTCTTTGGGCGACGCCGTTATTGTGTGTATATCCGTTATGGCGGTGGTTGGGCTTTAGGGTTTCGCCCCTTACGGGCGACCTACTTTCCTTATGGGGAAAGTAGGCAAAGCCATTGCGACAGGCTGGGGTCCTTCGGACTTCCCTCGACTCCGGCGCCGTTCCGGGGGCACGCCATGATGGGCCATCCATGGCCCGCACGGCTTTCGCGGCTTCCTGCCGCTCATCCCCCTGCACGACACCTGCGCTCGGCCTGGCGCCTTTACGTCGCGTTCGGCGGTGTCTGAACCACCGCGTAAGAAGATCAAAATCAAAATCTAAAACACACCCCCGACCCGTAGCAGCACGGCTTGCCGGCGGGGACGTCCGCAAGATCGCCCCCGCCGGCAAGCCGTGCTGCTACGGGTGGGGGTTGCATCTGTAGGAGCGCGCTTGCCCGCGACGGCGGTTGTGCATCCGACACCTCTCCATCGAATGTACCGCCCATTCGCGGGCAAGCGCGCTCCTACGGTTTTGGGTATGGCAAAGAATACGGAACTGATGGCGTCCGCAAGATCGACCCCGCCGTAAGGACGGGAGGGTGAATCCCCGTCACCACAACTAACGGATCAGCCTCCAATCAAAAACCAAAAAACCTCAATCCTCAAACCCCACCTGCTCCGAAATCTCATCCACCTTCAATTCCAGGCGGTACGCCACGGCAATAAACAACGCCTGACACAAACACAACGTCGCACTCAACGAGCGAAACGCAAACGAACTCCCCTCATTGACCAACAACACCGCGTTCGCCCGCTTGGCCAGCGGCGAGAGATTGCTGTCGGTAATGATCAACGTCTTTGCCTGGTGATGCTGGGCAATGCGCAAACAATGCTGCGTCTCCTTGCCATAGGGCGTGAAGCTGATCGCGATCACCAGGTCATTGGCGCGTACGCTGCGCATCTGCTCGCGATAACTGCCGCCCAGACCCGACACCAGATGGATGCGCTTGTTGGTGTGCTGCAGGTTGTAGACCAGATAATCGGCCACCGCGAACGAGCGCCGTACGCCGACCACATAGATGTTGTCCGCATTGACCACCAGATCCACGGCCTTTTCGAACGATTCGTCGTCCAGCTCCAGCGCAAGCCGCTCAAGCCCGGACAGCGTGGCGTTCACGCATTCGCGCGCCAGGTCGCCGCCGCTGGCCTTCTGCGACTTGTTGGCGATCATGCTGCGGATGCGTTGCTGGTAGTTCTGCACCGGCGTGGCTTTGTGGGTGTAGGCCTCGCGAAACAGCGCCTGCATTTCACTGAAGCCACTGAAGCCGAAGCGCTGGGAAAACCGCACGATGGCGGAAGGATGCACTTCGCATTCGCGAGCGATGTCACTGATGCGGTCGACCATGATCCGATCGCTCTGCTGGCTCATGTAACTGGCGATGCGCTTGAGCTGGCGCGGCAGGCTTTCGTACTCGGCGGTGATCAGCTTGAGCAGGGCATCAGCGGTTTCCGGCGCGGTGATAGACGACGCGGGGCTGTCGTCGGTGTCGGGCAGGGACGGCTGATCAGTGCTGGACATACGTTCGGATCCTCAAGCTTTTCTTATCGCCCCAGTTTACAGGGCTTCACATTTATATCCTGCCTGTTTAGCACGATCTGTGGCCATTTGCGCAAAATAGAATAAAAGTTCCACATGAAAATAATTTAGAAAAAATCATTGATCCTGAAGCGATGCCGTTCTAGTCTGCATTCACGAACGCGGCCTGTAGCTCTCGCGCAGGCCAAGGCTGATAAAAATAAATATGAGGAGCCGGCATGGGCCAGACTCGTTTTGCCAGTGGACGTCAGTTGGACGTGGTGTGCCTTGGGCGCCTGGGCGTGGACCTGTACGCGCAGCAGATTGGTGCGCGGCTGGAAGATGTCTCAAGTTTCGCCAAGTACCTGGGCGGGTCCTCCGCCAACATCGCGTTCGGCACGGCGCGCCTTGGGGTGAAGTCGGCCATGCTGACCCGCGTCGGCGACGATCACATGGGGCGTTTCCTGATCGAGTCCCTGGCCCGCGAAGGCTGTGACGTCAGCGGCATCAAGGTCGATGCCGAACGGCTGACCGCCATGGTGCTTTTGGGCATCAAGGACCGCGAAACCTTCCCGCTGGTGTTCTACCGGGAAAACTGCGCCGACATGGCCCTGGCCGCCGACGACATCGACGAGGCGCAGATCGCGTCGAGCAAGGCGCTGTTGATCACCGGCACCCACTTTTCCACGGACCAGGTGTTCAAGGCCAGCAGCCAGGCGCTCGATTACGCCGAAAAGCACGACGTCAAGCGGGTGCTGGACATCGACTATCGCCCGGTGCTCTGGGGCCTGACTGGCAAGGCTGATGGTGAAACGCGTTTCGTTGCCAACCAGAGTGTCAGCCAGCATGTGCAACGCATTCTGCCGCGCTTCGACCTGATCGTCGGCACTGAAGAAGAATTTCTCATTGCCGGCGGCTCGACCGATCTGCTCGGCGCCCTGCGCAACGTGCGCGAGCTGACCGCCGCCACCCTCGTCGTCAAGCTCGGGCCGCAAGGTTGCACGGTGATTCATGGCGCGATTCCTGCGCGGCTTGAAGACGGCGCGATCTACCCAGGCGTGCGCGTCGAAGTGCTGAACGTGCTGGGTGCGGGCGATGCGTTCATGTCCGGCTTCCTCAAGGGCTGGCTCAACGATGAAAGCGACGAGCGCTGCTGTCAGCTGGCCAATGCCTGCGGCGGGCTGGTGGTGTCGCGCCATGCCTGTGCTCCGGCCATGCCGACGCTGGCGGAGCTGGAATACCTGTTCCAGAGCCCGGTGCCAATCACCCGGCCCGACCAGGACGCCACGCTGCAGCGCCTGCATCAGGTCAGCGTGCCGCGCAGGGAGTGGAAGCAACTGTTCATTTTTGCCTTCGATCATCGCGGGCAACTGGTGGAACTGGCGCAGAAGGCCGGGCGTGACCTGGCCTGTATCGGCCAGCTCAAGCAGTTGTTCATTCAGGCTGTGGAGCGGGTCGAGGCGGATCTGGCCCGGCGCGGGATTGCCGCCGATGTGGGGCTGCTGGCCGATCAACGCTTCGGCCAGGATTCGCTGAACGCGGCCACCGGTCGCAACTGGTGGATCGCCCGGCCGGTTGAAGTGCAGGGCTCGCGACCGCTGGCGTTTGAGCATGGCCGTTCCATCGGCAGCAACCTGATGGCCTGGCCCAAGGAGCAGATCATCAAATGCCTGGTGCAGTACCACCCCGATGACGAACCCATGCTGCGCCTGGAACAGGAAGCGCAACTGATGGGGCTGTATCAGGCGTCCCAGGCAAGCGGCCATGAACTGCTGCTGGAGATCATCCCGCCCAAAGATCACCCCAGCACTCATCCCGACGTGATCTACCGCTCCCTCAAGCGCCTGTACAACCTGGGTATTTATCCTGCGTGGTGGAAGATCGAAACCCAGCCTGCGCACGTCTGGGAACAGCTCGATGCACTGATTCAGGAGCGCGACCCTTACTGCCGTGGGGTGGTGTTGCTCGGCCTGAACGCACCGGCCGAAGCACTGGCCGCAGGTTTTCGCGAAGCGAGCCGCAGTTCGACCTGCCGCGGGTTTGCCGTGGGGCGCACGATTTTTCATGAGCCCAGTCGCGCCTGGCTGGAAGGGGAAATCGATGACGCGGGGCTCATCAGCCGGGTGCAGAGCACCTTCGGTTTCCTGATCGAATCCTGGCGCGAGGCGCGGGGTTGAACACCTGACCTGATCCGCTGCAATTTCATGTTAAACGCGAAAAAAACAATAAAGGTGCAGCCATGCATGCTTCTGCAATCCGAATTGGCATCAACCCGATTTCCTGGAGCAACGACGACCTGCCGGCCCTGGGCGGCGAAACCCCGCTGAGCACCGCCTTGAGCGAAGGCCGCGAGATCGGTTACGAAGGCTTCGAACTCAATGGCAAGTTTCCCAAGGATGCCAAGGGCGTTGCCGATGTGCTCAAGCCCTATGACCTGGCACTGGTGTCGGGCTGGTACTCCAGCCGCCTGGCCAGCCGCGCGGTGGCCGAAGAGATCGAAGCCATCGCAGGCCACGTCGAGCTGCTCAAGCACAACGGTGCCAAGGTGCTGGTCTATGGCGAGGTGGCCGACTCGATTCAGGGCCAGCGCATTCGTCTGGTGGAGCGTCCGCGTTTTCACAGCGAGGCGGCGTGGCAGCAATACGCGGACAAACTCACGGAGCTTGCGCGTTTCACCTTGTCACAAGGCGTGCGCCTGGCGTATCACCACCACATGGGCGCCTATGTCGAATCCCCGGAAGACATCGACAAACTGATGGCGCTGACCGGCAGTGAAGTGGGCCTGCTGTTCGATTCGGGCCACTGCTACATGGGCGGTGGCGAGCCGCTCGCGGTGCTGCGCAAGCACATTGACCGGGTATGCCACGTGCATTTCAAGGACGTGCGCAAACCGGTGGTGCAACTGGCCCGCAACAATTTGTGGAGCTTTCCGGATTGCATCGTCAACGGCACGTTTACTGTGCCGGGCGATGGTGACATCGATTTCGCAGCCTTGCTCGATGTGCTGATTCAGGCGCGCTACGAGGGCTGGCTGGTGGTCGAGGCCGAGCAGGATCCTGCTGTCGCACCCAGCTATGTGTATGCGAAGAAAGGCTACGACACCCTGCGCAGCCTGCTGGCCGCAGCGCAAAAACAAGGGAGCGTGTGAAGATGAATCTTTTGGTCAAGAGCAAGGCTGAGGGTCGCGATGTGGTGGCCCTGAGTGAGGGCGTGCTCGAGTACGTGGGATTTTCTGCCCATCGCCTGACGGTGGGCGAGCGTCTGCCGGTCAGCGCGGGCGACAAGGAACTGTGCCTGGTGCTGCTCAGCGGGCGCGTCAGTGTCAGCGGCGAAGCGCCGGGGCAGGGCACCTTCAACTGGGAGAACATCGGCGACCGGCAATCGGTGTTCGAAGACAAATCGCCCTTCGCGATTTACCTGCCGCCCGGCAGCCAGGCGCAGGTGGTGGCCTTGAGCGCTGTGCAGATCGCGGTGTGCGCGGCGCCCGGCAACCCCGCCGGGGATCTGCCTGCACGCTTGATAACGCCCGACACCATGAAGCGCAGCGTGCGCGGCAAGGCGGCCAACACCCGTTATGTGTGCGACATCCTGCCCGACTCGGAGCCTGCCCATTCGCTGCTGGTGGTGGAAGTGCGCACGCCGTCGGGACACTCCTCAAGCTACCCGCCACACAAGCACGACAAGGACGATCTGCCCCACGAGAGTTTTCTGGAGGAGACCTACTACCACCAGATCAACCCGCCGCAGGGGTTCATCTTTCAGCGCGTCTACACCGATGACCGCAGCATCGACCAGGCCATGGCCGTGGAAAACAACGATCTGGTCACGGTGCCCAAGGGCTACCACCCGGTCAGCGTGCCCTATGGCTACGAGTCTTATTACCTGAACGTGATGGCCGGACCCAAACGTGCCTGGCAGTTTCACAACGATCCGCAGCATCAGTGGCTGCTGGATCTCTAGACCTCACATACAACCCGTAGCAGTCCGGCTTGCCGGCGTCAGCGCCTCCGAGATCGCCATCGCCGGCAAGCCGGACTGCTACGTAAGTACACTCTTCAAGGAGCCCCGCAATGAGCAACGCCCCGATCATCGGCCACTACATCAACGGCCAGGTACAGGACGCCAGCGAGCGATTCAGCGATGTGTTCAACCCGGCCACCGGCGAGGTCCAGTCCCGCGTGGCGCTGGCCGAACTGGCGACCGTCGACCAGGCCGTAGCCGCCGCCAAGGCCGCGTTCCCGGCTTGGGCAGACCAGTCGTCCCTGCGTCGCGCCCGGGTGATGTTCAAGTTCAAGGAACTGCTCGACCAGCACCACGACGAACTGGCCGAAATCATCTGCCGCGAACACGGCAAGGTGTTTTCCGATGCCAAGGGCGAAGTGGTGCGCGGCATCGAGATCGTCGAGTTCGCCTGTGGCGCGCCGAGCCTGTTGAAAAGCGACTTCAGCGACAACATCGGCGGCGGCATCGACAACTGGAACCTGCGCCAGCCTCTGGGCGTGTGTGCGGGCATCACTCCGTTCAACTTCCCAGTCATGGTGCCGCTGTGGATGATTCCCATGGCGCTGGTGACTGGCAACTGCTTCATCCTCAAGCCTTCGGAGCGCGACCCTTCGGCCAGCCTCTTGATGGCCCGCCTGCTCAAGCAGGCCGGTTTGCCGGACGGCGTGTTCAACGTGGTCCAGGGGGACAAACTGGCGGTCGATGCGCTGCTTCAACACAAGGACGTCGAGGCGATTTCCTTCGTGGGCTCAACGCCGATTGCCGAGTACATCTACCAGCAAGGCGCTGCCAACGGCAAACGGGTGCAGGCGCTGGGAGGTGCGAAGAACCACATGATCGTGATGCCCGATGCCGATCTGGACCAGGCCGCCGACGCCTTGATTGGCGCAGCCTACGGTTCGGCGGGCGAGCGTTGCATGGCGATTTCCATCGCCGTGGTGGTCGGTGACGTGGGCCAGAAGCTGATCGACAAACTGCTGCCGCGCATCGACTCGCTCAAGGTCGGCAACGGCATGAGCAAGGATTCGGACATGGGCCCGCTGGTCACGGCGGTGCACAAGGCCAAGGTCGAGGGCTACATCGAACAAGGCGTGAAGGAAGGCGCGAAGCTGATCGTCGATGGCCGCAACTTCAAGGTACCGGGGGCCGAGAACGGTTTCTTCGTCGGCGCGACGCTGTTCGATGACGTCACCCCTGAGATGACCATCTATAAGGAAGAGATTTTCGGCCCGGTGCTGGGCATCGTTCACGTAGCGGATTTCGCCGCTGCGGTGGAACTGATCAACGCCCATGAATTTGGCAACGGCGTGTCGTGCTTCACCAGCGACGGCGGCATCGCCCGCGCGTTCGCCCGTAGCATCAAGGTCGGTATGGTCGGGATCAACGTGCCGATTCCGGTGCCGATGGCCTGGCATTCGTTCGGTGGCTGGAAGCGCTCGCTGTTCGGCGATCACCACGCCTACGGTGAAGAGGGCTTGCGTTTCTACAGCCGTTACAAGAGCGTGATGCAGCGCTGGCCGGACAGCATCGCCAAGGGCGCGGAGTTCAGCATGCCGACGGCGAAGTAAGCCAGTGCGCCTAGCACTGTAGGAGCGCGCTTGCCCGCGACGAGGCAGGTACATCCAACGCATATCTTGCGTTCGAACGATTGCCATCGCGGGCAAGCGCGCTCCTACAGGGTGTTTCATGTACCTCCAATGTAAAATAACAAGGTGCAAGCATGACCACGACACGGTTGACCATGGCCCAGGCCCTGGTGAAGTTTCTCGATAACCAGTACGTCGAAGTCGACGGCGTGCAGAGCAAATTCGTCGCCGGGGTGTTCACCATTTTCGGCCACGGCAATGTATTGGGCCTGGGCCAGGCCCTTGAGCAGGACAGCGGCGAGCTGGTGGTGCATCAGGGCCGCAACGAACAGGGCATGTGCCACGCGGCGATGGGCTTTGCCAAGCAACACCTGCGCCGCAAGATCTACGCCTGCACCTCATCGGTAGGGCCGGGCGCGGCGAACATGATCACGGCGGCGGCCACTGCTTCGGCCAACCGCATCCCGCTGTTGTTGCTGCCGGGGGATGTGTACGCCAGCCGTCAGCCAGATCCGGTGCTGCAACAGATCGAGCAATTCCACGACCTGAGCATCAGCACCAACGACGCCTTCAAGGCCGTAAGCAAATACTGGGACCGCATCAACCGCCCCGAGCAGCTGATGAGCGCCGCACTCAATGCCATGCGCGTGCTCACCGACCCCGCGGAAACCGGCGCGGTGACCCTGGCCCTGCCTCAGGATGTGCAGGGTGAGGCGTACGACTACCCCGATACTTTCCTGCAAAAACGGGTGCACCGCATTGACCGTCGCCCGCCGACCCAGGCCATGCTCAAGGACGCCCTGGCGTTGCTCAAGGGCAAGCGCAAACCGCTGCTGATCTGTGGCGGCGGAGTGCGCTATTGCGGCGCGGCGGCGCAGTTGCAGGCCTTCGCCGAGCGTTTCGACATTCCCTTCAGCGAGACCCAGGCCGGCAAGAGCGCCATCGTTTCGGCCCATCCGCTGAACATGGGCGGGATTGGCGAAACCGGCTCGCTGGCCTCAAATACCCTGGCCCGCGAGGCGGATCTGATTATCGGTGTCGGCACCCGTTACAGCGACTTCACCACCGGTTCCAAGTCGCTGTTCCAGAACCCGGACGTGCAGTTTCTCAACCTCAACGTCGGCGCCTTCGACGTGCAGAAACTCGATGGCGTGCAGGTGCTGGCCGACGCGCAACTGGCGTTGCAGGAGCTTTCAAATGCGCTGGGTGACTACCGCGCGCAATGGGGTGACCAACCTCGCCAAGCCCGCGCGGCGCTGGATGCCGAAGTCGATCGCCTGTACGCCGTGCAATACCAGACCCAGGATTTCGAACCGGAAGTGGCCGGGCACCTGGACCCGCAAGTGCTGCGTGATTTCATCGAAATGACCGGCTCGTGCCTCACCCAAAGTCGCGTTCTGGGCGTGCTGAATCAACAGCTGCCGGAAGATGCGGTGATCGTTGCCGCCGCAGGCAGCCTGCCCGGGGATCTGCAACGGGCCTGGCGCAGCACCAGTGTCGACAGTTACCACGTCGAGTACGGCTATTCGTGCATGGGCTACGAGGTGAACGCTGCGCTGGGGGTGAAGATGGCCGCGCCCGAGCGCGAGGTGTATGCGCTGGTCGGTGACGGCTCCTACATGATGCTGCACTCGGAGCTGGCCACCTCGATTCAGGAGCGGCGCAAGATCAATGTGGTGCTGCTGGACAACATGGCCTTCGGTTGCATCAACAACCTGCAGATGGGCAACGGCATGGGCAGCTTTGGCACCGAGTTTCGTTACCGCAATCCCGAAACGGGGCAGCTCGACGGTGACTTCGTGCCGGTGGATTTCGCCATGAGCGCCGCGGCCTATGGCTGCAAGACCTACAAGGTGAAAACCGTCGAAGAGCTGGAAGCGGCGCTGGTCGATGCGCGCAAGCAGACGGTATCGACGCTGATCGATATCAAGGTACTGCCCAAGACCATGATCCACGGATACCTGTCATGGTGGCGGGTGGGGGTGGCCGAGGTGTCGACCACCGGCAAGACCGCCGAGGCGCATGAGCGGCAAAAAGCGATGCTGGCCAAGGCCCGCAAATACTGATTCACACGATACCTGTAGGAGTGAGCTTGCTCGCGATTGCGGACTGTCTGATACATCTTCATGTCTGACACACCCTGATCGCGAGCAAGCTCACTCCTACAGAGGGACTGCGTTAACTCGGGAGATTCATATGAAAATCGGACTCATCGGCTACGGCAAGGGCGGGCGTTTTTTTCATGCGCCGCTCTTGGCCAGCCTGCCCGGCGCAACCTTCGCCGGGGTGGTAACGCGCTCCCCTGAGCGGCGCCAGGAACTGCAACAGGACTACCCCAAGGTGTCGGCTTTCGACAGCCTGGCCGACCTGGTCGCCTCGGGTGTCGATGCCGTGGTGATTTCCACGCCGCTGGCCTCGCGTCGGGCGCTGATTCTGGAAGCCATCGAACTGGGAGTGCCCGTGGTCAGCGACAAACCTTTCGCCCCCGATGCAACACATGCTCAGGAGCTGGTAGACGCCGCCGAACGTCGGGGCGTGCTACTGGGGGTGTATCAGAACCGGCGCTGGGACTCGGATTTCCTCACGGTGCGCAAACTCATCGACCAGGGCGTGCTGGGGCATATCACCCGGTTCGAATCCCGGGTCGAGCGCTACTCGCCTTCTTCGGTGGGCAAGGAGTCGGGGGGCGGCATCCTGCGGGATCTGGGCAGCCATCTGGTGGACCAGGCGCTGCTGCTGTTCGGGCCGGTGAAACGGGTCTACGCCGAACTGGAATTCGCCACCGCTGAGCAGAAGTTCGATCACGGGTTTTTCGTGTCGCTGATTCATGCCAATGGCGTGACTTCGCATCTGTGGGGTAACTGCCTGCAAAACACTCAAGGCCCACGTTTTCGCGTCAACGGCACGCAGGGCTGCTATACCGTTGAAGGCCTTGACGGTCAGGAAGCCGCCGCTCTGGCCGGGCTATCTCCCAAATCCGAGGGCGAACGCTGGGGCGTCGAGGAACACCGACGCTGGGGCTGGTTCGAGCAGGGCGAGCATCGCGAGCGAGTGCCCTCCGAAAGGGGCTGCTGGAGCGAGTTCTATCGCCAGTTGCAGGAAGCGGTGATGAACCAGGGTAAGAATCCGGTGGATGCACGCGATGCCGTGGCATCGGCCAAGGTGCTGGATGCCGCGCGGGTCAGTGCTCTGGAAGGGCGGGTGGTGACCCTCTAACGGCGCCGAGACCTGTAGGAGTGAGCTTGCTCGCGATCAGGGTGTGTCAGACATGAAGATGGATCGGACAGTCCGCAATCGCGAGCAAGCTCACTCCTACGGAAGTCATGTGGGAAACCGTGAAAAACGCCGTAGAAAAATGAAATAGAAATAAATTCTAAAATCAGTTGTAGTAGAAATTATTTTCCAATAAAGTCATTTCCAGGTTGCCGAATCTCGACGCCCACGCCCTGTATCGGACCTTTCCGACACAGGGCCGGGCGAACGAAACAAAAAACAAGAACGCCAAAAAAGACAGGTACCGTCGATGAATATCCTTAAACATGCCGTTCAGGCCTGCAGGACCGTATCACGCTCTCTTGTTGCCTCCCGCTCTGTCTCTGCCCTCAAGCCATCCCTTGTCGCCGCGCTCGACAAATCCCTTGAAACCGCCGCCCGCGTGCTCTGTGTACAAAGTCACGGGGTGATGGTCTGCGGCTCATCTGCGGCCTCGGTGGCGCATTTCTGCAGCCCACATTTTTCAAGCTCCACCCGCAAGGTCTGAACATCCGCAGTCGTTAGCCAATTCACTACAACAACAAGAATTTGGAGAAAGACCGTTCATGAACACCAAAGCCCGTTTTACCTCCCTGGCACTGGCCCTGATGCTCAGCAGCGGCGCAACCCTGGCGGCCGATCTGAAAATCGGCGTGGCCATGTCGCAGTTCGATGACACCTACCTGACCTACATGCGCGAAGACATGGGCAAGAAGGCCAAGGACATGGGTGGCGTCGACCTGCAATTCGTCGATGGCCGCAACGATGTGAACAAACAGCTCGACCAGGTGCAGGAACTGATCGGCAAAAAAGTCGACGCACTGATCGTCAACCCGGTCGACACCGCCGCCACTGGCCGCATCACCAAGGCGGCCACCGCTGCCGGTATCCCGCTGGTCTACGTCAACCGTCGCCCGGATGACCCCAAGCTGCCAGCCGGCGTTGCCTCGGTCACTTCCGATGACAAGGAAGCGGGCCGCATGCAGATGGAATACCTGGCCAAGAAGATGGATGGCAAAGGCACCGTGGTGATCCTGCTCGGTGAGCTGTCGAACAACTCGACCCGCGACCGTACCGAAGGCGTCAAGGAAGTCTTGAAGAAATACCCCGGCATCAAGATCGCCGAAGAACAGGAAGGGGCGTGGGGCCGGCAGAAAGGCATGGACATCACCAACAACTGGCTGACCCAGGGGCGCGATTTCGGCGCGGTCGTTTCCAACAATGACGAGATGGCCATCGGTGCCGCCATGGCCCTGAAACAGGCCGGCAAAAAGCAGGGCGATGTGCTGGTCGCAGGCGTCGACGGCACGCCCGACGGGCTGAGTGCGGTGAAGAAGGGCGATCTGACGGTGTCGGTGTTCCAGGATGCCAAGGGGCAGGGCGAGGGCTCCATCGACGCCGCGGTGAAACTGGCGAAAAAGGAACCGCTGCCTGAACAGGCAATCGTGATTCCGTTCAAGCTCATCACCCCGGAAAACGTCAGCACCTTCAAATAACGTTCACATCACGACAACTGACGTGGGCCAGAGGCTGATGCATTCAAGCCTCTGCCGCCCATGCCAGGTTAGGAGCCTGTGACCATGTTCGCTTCCGCTACTGCTTCGACACCCATACAGCCCGAACTTGCCGGCACTGGCGCCGAACACCCTTATCTTCTGGAAATCACCAACATCAGCAAGGGTTTCCCTGGGGTGGTGGCGCTGGACAATGTGGAACTGCGCGTGCGTCCTGGCAGTGTGCTGGCCCTGATGGGCGAGAACGGCGCAGGCAAGTCCACCCTGATGAAAATCATTGCCGGGATCTACCAGCCTGACACCGGCGAAATCCGTCTGCGCGGCAAACCGGTGGTGTTCGAAACGCCGCTTGCGGCGCTGCAATCGGGCATCGCGATGATTCACCAGGAACTCAATCTGATGCCGCACATGAGCATCGCCGAGAACATCTGGATCGGCCGCGAGCAGCTCAACGGCCTGCACATGGTCGATCACCGGGCCATGCACCGCTGCACCCAGGAACTGCTGGACAGGCTGCGCATCAACCTTGACCCCGAAGAACACGTCGGCAACCTGAGCATCGCCGAGCGGCAGATGGTCGAGATCGCCAAGGCGGTGTCCTACGACTCCGACGTGCTGATCATGGACGAACCCACCTCGGCCATCACCGAGAAGGAAGTGGCCCACCTGTTTTCGATCATTGCCGACCTGCGGGCGCAGGGTAAGGGCATCATCTACATCACCCACAAGATGAACGAAGTGTTCGCCATCGCCGATGAAGTGGCGGTGTTTCGCGACGGCGCCTACATCGGTCTGCAGCGAGCCGACAGCATGGACGGCGACAGCCTGATCTCGATGATGGTCGGCCGTGAACTGACACAGTTGTTCCCGGAACGGGAAAAGCCGGTGGGCGATCTGCTGCTGTCAGTGCGCGACCTGGCGCTGGAGGGTGTATTCGACGGCGTTTCATTCGACCTGCACGCGGGCGAAGTGCTGGGGATAGCAGGGCTGATGGGTTCCGGGCGGACCAACGTCGCCGAAACCATCTTTGGCATCACGCCCTGTACCCGAGGCGAAATCATGCTCGACGGTGCGCCGATCAAGGTCAGCGATCCGCATTTCGCCATAGAGAAGGGTTTTGCCCTGCTGACCGAGGACCGCAAGCTCAGCGGGTTGTTTCCTTGTTTGTCGGTGCTGGAAAACATGGAGATGGCCGTCCTGCCGCATTACGTGGGCAACGGCTTCGTGCATCAGAAAGCCTTGCGCGCCCTGTGCGAGGACATGTGCAAGAAACTGCGGGTCAAGACGCCGTCACTTGAGCAGTGCATCGACACCCTCTCAGGTGGCAACCAGCAGAAGGCCCTGATTGCCCGCTGGCTGATGACCAACCCGCGCATATTGATTCTCGACGAGCCGACACGCGGCATCGACGTCGGTGCCAAGGCCGAGATTTACCGGCTGATTTCCATGCTCGCCAGCGAAGGCATGGCGGTGATCATGATTTCTTCGGAACTCCCGGAAGTGCTGGGCATGAGCGACCGGGTCATGGTCATGCACGAGGGCGAAATGATGGGCACCCTGGATCGGGCCGAGGCAACTCAGGAGCGGGTCATGCATCTGGCGTCAGGCCATTCGGTCCATTGACGCCCGTATGCCAAAGGCCCGTCTCGGGTCAGAACAAGAACAAGAGGCACCTATGAAAATGAACGCGATACTGGACAATAAACCGGCGCTGGCCCCGAACAAGCACAAACGTCGCCTGCCCACCGAACTGAGCATCTTTCTGGTGCTGATCGGCATCGGCCTGATCTTCGAGCTGTTTGGCTGGATCGTGCGCGACCAGAGCTTTCTGCTCAACTCCCAGCGCCTGGTGCTGATGATTCTGCAGGTCTCGATCATCGGCCTTTTGGCCATCGGGGTGACGCAGGTCATCATCACCACCGGTATCGACCTTTCATCCGGTTCAGTGCTTGCGTTATCGGCGATGATCGCAGCCAGTCTCGCGCAATCGTCGGATTACACCCGAGCGGTATTCCCCTCGTTGACGGATTTGCCCGTCTGGGCACCGGTCATCGCGGGCCTGGGAGTGGGGCTGCTGGCCGGGGCGATCAACGGCAGTATCATCGCCATCACCGGTATCCCGCCCTTCATCGCCACCCTGGGCATGATGGTGTCGGCCCGCGGCCTGGCGCGCTTCTACACCGGCGGCCAGCCTGTGAGCATGCTTAACGATTCCTACACCGCCATTGGCCAGGGCGCAATGCCGGTGCTGATCTTTCTGGTGGTGGCGGTTATCTTCCACATCGCCCTGCGCTACACCAAGTACGGCAAGTACACCTACGCCATCGGCGGCAACATGCAGGCGGCGCGTACCTCGGGGATCAACGTCAAACGCCACCTGGTGATCGTCTACAGCATCGCGGGCCTGCTGGCCGGGCTTGCCGGAGTAGTGGCCTCGGCGCGGGCGGCGACCGGGCAGGCGGGGATGGGCGTGTCCTACGAACTGGACGCCATTGCCGCAGCGGTGATCGGCGGCACCAGCCTGGCGGGCGGCGTTGGCCGGATCACCGGCACCGTGATCGGCGCGTTGATTCTCGGGGTCATGGCCAGCGGATTTACCTTCGTAGGCGTCGATGCCTATGTACAAGACATCATCAAAGGGTTGATTATCGTGGTGGCGGTGGTCATCGACCAATACCGCAACAAACGCAAGCTCAAACGCTGATGTCGTGATGCCAGTCGTTTGATGGATGTCGAAAGGGCCCGGACAGGGGCCCTTTTCGTTTTTCTGCCGGTTTGAACCGAACGGCCGATGGCCTGTCAGACAGCGTCCACAACGTCTGTGTGGGCAGAACGGACGTCATCGCGAGCAAGCTCACTCCTACAGGCGTTATGCAGACCTGTAGGAGTGAGCTTGCTCGCGTTGACGGCGCCGAATTCGATGAGCGTGTCACGGCAGACACAGGTTGCAACCCCGGTTTGGCTCAACGCCACCGGGGTTTTGGGGGGTTGTTGGGCGATTCTTGTTCAATTATGTTGCCGAGTACGAAACCCGGCCTTAGACTGCCGCCCCTCGTAAATTGAGTGCCAGGTGGCGCTTGGAGACCATGGCGCTTTTACGATGACGCAGAGGCGCTTCACTAAATCGCCTTAATGCACGTTTTTTTATAGAGAAATCAATGACCAAGGACAAGTTGCTGGCGATGCCGGCCGATGACTACATGAACGCGGAGCAACACGCCTTCTTCATCGAGCTGCTGCAAGCCATGAAAGTGGAAATCCACGAGCGTATCGAGCAGAGCCGCATCGCGATCGAAAGCCTGGACACCCCGGCTGATCCGGCCGACGCCGCTTCCGTTGAAGAAGAGCGCCACTGGCTGGTCAACGTGATCGACCGTGACCAGCGCATGCTGCCCCAGCTGGAAATGGCGCTGACCCGCATCGCCGAAGACACCTTCGGCTGGTGTGATGACAGCGGTGAGCCTATTGGCCTCAAACGCCTGCTCATCAGCCCGACCACCAAATACTGCATCGAAGCGCAAGAGCGCCACGAGCAGATCGATCGCCACCAGCGTCAGGCCTGATCGCGGTCCCCGACCGCCCCCCGTGGCGGTCGAAGCCATCGCACAAAGCCATCGCCCGAGGCATTCACCTCGGGCGATTTTTGTTGTGGGTAATATTTAATTATTGTTTTGATAATTTAATTCTGTTTAAGTTTTCTGAATGTTTTGGGAAAACTGCCGCCTGCTTGTAAGACGAAAGTGTGGGCGGTTTTTTTATTGTCTGATATTTAAGTGGGAAGTTTCTGAAGTCATATTTACCCCATTGACGCTGTCGTGGGGGTGAGCATTCTGTGAGGTATATGTCCGGATATGTAAATAACTGTTCCGGATTGTGTCGACACTTACAGGAGTTTGAATATGACAGTGCCAAGCTGTTCCAAGGGATCGACGTCCACCCCCGCTTCGCTCGGTGTCACAGTGCGCATTGGTGTGTTCTTCGACGGCACGGGGAACAACCGGATCAACAGCCAGATCGGCGCCGATTGCCAGGCCATGGCGGGCGTCTACAACAATGCCCATATCAAGGAATGCAGGGGGCGGCACTCCGATCCCTCCAGCAGTTACAGTAACGATTTCACCAATATCGCCCGCCTGGCCGATCTTTATCGCCAACAGTCTGTGGCCACTAACGACGGTGACGGGTTGCGTGTGATTCATCCGATTTATATAAGCGGGGTCGGTACTACCTCAGGCGGGCGCGATTCAATAAATGGGCAAGGGTTCGGTCGAGGTCATACCGGCGTAGTTGCCAAAGTGTGCAAGTGCGTGGAAAAACTGAAAAGCGTTCTGAACACGTTCGATACCCATAATCCCGGCTGTGTCATTACCGCGCTTGAACTGGATATATTCGGGTTCAGTCGGGGGGCTGCATCGGCCCGGCATTTCGCCAATGAAGTGCTCAAGCAAGACCGTGGTGCCCTGGGGCCCGTGCTCAACGGACAAAAGTTGCCTCTGGCTGCCGATTTCAGCTGGGGCAATGGCAGCGTGCGACTGAAGGTGATCGGCCTGTTCGACACAGTCGCGGCAGTGGGCGGAATTTCCGACCTGGGGAGCGTGGGCGATGACGTCAATAGAAGGGTCAATCTGTTCTTGCCTGCGGGCTGCGCACAGCAGGTCATTCATCTGGTGGCGGCTGACGAACATAGACGCAACTTCTCGCTCAACAGCGTAGCGCCGGGGTGGCTGCGGGAAATGGTGGTGCCGGGGGCTCACTCGGATATCGGCGGCGGTTATCACCCATACATGGTTGAAAAAGTGGCACTGACCCGGCCGCGACGCAGCCTGGTCGGCATCCAGACGCCCTATGACGCGACCCAGGCCTGGCTGCAGACCCATCAAGAGATGGACACACTGGATGTCCAGCGCTGGATCGATCCTGAAGATGAAGGGGCGTGTGTCACGGTGGAGTGTGTCGAGCGGGGGCCCAAGAAAGGGCAGGGGCTTAAGAGTGTCATCGCCAGGGTCATGCTTGAGCGCGGGGTCTTCGGGCATCTCTCGCGGGTTTATCTGCGCCTCATGCACAGGCTGGCGTGTGACGAAGGCGTGCCGTTCCTGCCGGTGCCCAACGTGCCGGAACTCGCGCTGCCGCCTGAGTTGAGGGGGGTTGCGGGCAAGCTACTGGCCCGCGCGGAAGGTGAGGAACAGCAGCTGACGCCCGCAGAAATGCAGATGCTGTATCGGCGCTATATCCATTGTTCAGCCCATTGGAACAGCACCTTGATCCGCAGCAACTCGCTGATCGACGGCCTGTTCCTCCATGCTCCGGCGAAGGAGGGACGATCACGGTTCCCCAACCAGGGCCAGCCGGGCTACCCACATTGAAGGTGGCGGCCTTGACCTGGCCGCCATCTCTTCATCCCCAATCCCTATTTGGCGGGATGCAGGAGTTCGTTGAGTTCGTCCACAACGGGCGCCCATTCGGCGTCTGTCCGCAGTTCTTCTTTCAGGAAACGCGCCTGCTGGGGCGTCCAGAATTCGGCGTCGATCAGCTTCACATCGTCGGTAAGCCGATGCTCGGCGACAAAGGCGTCGATGCTGGCCTGGTCCGACTTGAGCCCTAATTGTTCGAACAGTGTCGCAAGCGTCGGTGTCGTGAGTTCCATGTTGTTTTCCTCTGGGCCGTGGACGGTTGTTGACCTTGTCATGCATGTGAGTGCATACCTGCTTCAAGAGTTTCCACGCAATAGCGTTATCGATTCAGCCGTCGCCGCGGAGGTTTTCCGGTCGATTGCACACAGGCTAATGGCCACATTCGTGTACAAAATCGTAAACATTACGGACGAAAGGCATATATCCCGTATAGACTCCAAGCCGGTAGAATCCAGTTTTTTGCCAGCGTCCGGCATCCGCGGCGCACCGTTTTCATGTCTTTCCCTTGCCTGGCCCATCGGTCGGGCGAGTTCATATCAGGTTGGGAGTTTGTACATTGGCAGTAAGTAATCTGGATACCCACGCGTTATTCGTGCTTGGTGATTTGCGCGCGAAGTTGGTGAAGCTGTTCCAGGCGCGTTTCGTCTATGTCATCGAACAGTCCCCTGAAGGCATCTACATGTCTGAAATCGACACCGAAGCCGCGCTGGTGGTCGATGACAAACAACGTCTGGAGCTCAAGGTCGGCGATCACTTTCGCGCCGCCGTGTTGCCCAGCCGTGAAGGCGGCAAGTTCGAACTCAAGTTCCGCGACATCAAGATGACGATCTACGGCCTGGGCGAATACGCCTTTGTCGAGGTGCCTGAAGGCCACGGTATCGTGTTCAAGGAATCCCACACGGTGTTCATGGTGTTCGCTGCCCATGAACAGATCCAGCTGGGCCTTGGCAAAGTGCTCAAGGCCGCAACCGCCAAGGCCGCCAAATGGCGCAAGGGCGAACTGGTGTTCAAGGCCAGCGAGTGATTCGCCGGCCCCGTGCTGGCTGCTAGAACCGCGTTTGTATCGCCAGCTCGAAGGTGCGGGGTTCACCCAGGTAGTACGCCGGTGATACATGGGCAAAGCGCGCATAAACCTCGTCGGTCAGGTTGCGAGCCCGGCCGGTGATCGACGTGTGCCCGTCCACCTTGAAGGTCAGAAAACTGCCGTACAGCGTGTATGACGGCACCCTTTGCGTATTGGCATTGTCGGCATACACCGACGCCACGTAGCGGGCGTCCACACCTGCTTGCCAGCTTGGCGAGAAATCGTAGGTCAGCCACAGATTGCCGACGCGGTCCGGCACGTTGGTCGGCGTGTCGCCCTTGCGCGAGACCACGACGCCCGCCGAATTCTTTTCACTGAATTCGTCGTATTGCGCGTCCACCCAGGCCATGTTGCCCTCCAGTAGCAAGTCGGGGGTGATCCGCAATGAGCTCGCCAGTTCGATACCTTTGGATGACTGCTGGCCGACCGGAACCGTATTGGTGGGATCCTGCGGATCGGTGATGGCGAAGTCCTTGCGCTCGATGGTGTAGGCGGCAACGGTGGCCGAACCCCGGCCTTGCAGGTAGTCGAACTTGCTGCCGATCTCCCACTGCTTGCCGGTCGAGACATCGAAGTTCTGCGTGCCACTGGGCTGTTCGGCGGCGGTGCTGTATTGCACATAAACGTTGGCGCTGGGCAGGAACTGCCAGGTCAGACCTGCGCGACCGGTCACCGGCTGCCAGTCGCGGCGCAGGTGTCGGGGGTTGCTGGCGGTGATGGCGCGATGGTTGGTCACGTCCAGGTCAATGTCGTCGTAGCGCAGGCCGGTCACCAGTGACCACTGCTCGCTCAGCGCCAGATGGTTTTCCACGAACAGCGCCTTGGTGGTCACCTCATTGGTCTTGTCCTTGACGAACCCTTGCCGAGTGCCGGGCAGGGCATAGAAATGACCGGGGTCGAAATGATCCGGATCCACCGAGTTGTTCGCTGGCACGTTCCACGGGTTGTTGGTGGTGGAGTTGACCTTGTACTCGAAACCACCCGCCCAGGTGGTGGCCATCCCCAAGAGCGTGCTGTCGTGGCGCAGTTCGAACTGGTTGCCCTGCTGCCAGCCTTGATGGCGCACCAGATAGGCGGTGGAGCGGTTGATGGCGCTGTTGCTCGCGTTGTACTGGTAGGTTTCCAGGTTGCGGTAATCGCGCTGGCTGTCCAGGCGATACAGCGTGTTGCGAAGGCTGGTGGCGTCGTCCAGCCGGTAGTCGATGATCGAACGCACCCAGCGCGTGCGCTGCTCATACAGGCCATCCTCGACGTTGTAGTTGCGAAAGCGGTTGTGCTTGTCGATCTTCAACTCCCCTGCCTTGGGGTTGAGCACCGGGGTGCCCCAGTAGGGGCTGTCCTCGTGCTCGTCCTGATATTCCAGGGCCAGGGTGTGGGACAAATCCGGAGTGATGTCGCTCAACAGGGAAAATGCCGCGCTTAAGGCCTCGTTTTCCTGACGGTCGATGTAGCCGTTGCTGGTGGTATGACTCACGTCCAGCCGGGCGTAGTGCTGGACGTCTGAAGTGGGATCGCTAAGGCGATGATTGACGCAGAAGGCAGTCTGGCGGGTGTCGAAACTGCCGTAGCTGAGCCGACCTTCCGCGGCCTGATCTTCGCGGGTGGCCAGCTTGGTGACGTAGTTCAACGAGCCGCCCACCGACCCTGCGCCATTCATGAGTGACGACGGGCCGCCCAGCACCTCGACCCGGTCGTAGATCCAGCTATTCACCGGTCGCGCCAGTCCGGTGGCGACGTTGATGCCGTTGAACATTTGCGTGACCTGGCTGCTGGTGAAACCCCGATAGGAAATGAACCCGCCAAAGCCGGGCGGGGCAGTGGCGTTGACGCCGGGCAGGGTGTTGGCGACGTCCTGAAAGTTCTGTGCACCGCGGCGTTCGATGTCGGCACGGTTGGCGACGGCAATCGACGCGGGCGTCTGGCGCAGGCTCAATCCCAGGCGGGTGGCGCTGGCGGCCTGTTGTTCAAGGTCCAGTCCCCGGGTGGGTTGTTCATCGCCGTTGACCGTGATCGGGGCCAGGTCGAGGGCGGTTTGTGCGTGGGCGAAGGCGGGCAGGCCGCCGATCAAGCCGGCGAGCAGGGGGATGCGTTTCATGGTGAAAACCTGAAATGAGGTCGAGGGCAAAACCGTTTTTCAGCACCGTTGCCGCGATACCCCGTAGCAGTCCGGCTTGCCGGCGACAGCGATCTTGAAGGCGCCGACGCCGGCAAGCCGGACTGCTACGGGATCGAAGTCATTCTGTCAGGCACGGGCTGGCCGCAGACAACAGCATCTGAAAAACAGGTCAGTGAGGTATCGAAGTCAGATCAGGGCGAACGGCGGGGCGCGGGGGTTGGCCGTGGGCCAATGCAAAGCTGCGGGGATATCGTAGGAAGCGACGACAGCAGGCGGCGGACTGTGCTGTTCCGGCAGGATCGCCAGGGTCAGGCTGGAGTTGAGCGCCGGGCCCATGCCGCCGGTGGAGCACAAGGGGCAGCCGAAGGCGGCGGACAGGGTGGGGAGCTTCTGCTCGCCGGGCTTGAATTGATCGACCGTGGTGAGCGCACGGCCATCGGTGGAGCAGAACTCGCCGCCAATCCCGTTGAGTTGCATGCCGACCATCTGGCCGTGACCGATGCTGCAGGCGAACACGTTGAACAGGACGCAGCAATAGAGCATCCATGCAATCAGGTGTCGGTCGGATCGGGCCAGTTTCATGGGCGGCAAAGGTATCAGAATTGGGGCGACGAGCGGGGTGCGGCAAAATGGCGCGGGGTGCGCCTGGCCTCACTTACCCTCGTGCCGCCCCTCGCTGACCTCTGGCGGCACGTCATCGCCCGCCATGCGCTTGCGGAACAACCCGGTGCGCGCCAGCAGCAGGGTCGTCACCGGCACGGTGATCGCCAGCAGGATCGGGATCAGCCAGGCGTGCAGCACCGGCCCTTGCTTGAGCGCTGAAAAATAGATGATCGAGGCCAGGGCCACGCACCACGCCCCGATGGTCGAGGCCAGGGCCGGTGGATGCATGCGTTGAAAGAAGTCCTTCATGCGCAACAGCCCCATCGCGCCGGTCAGGGCAAACAGGCCGCTCAGGACCAGCAGAACGGCGGTCAGGGTTTCAAACCATACCGGCAACTCCTGTAACGCATTCATTCGATCACCTCACCACGCAGCAGGAACTTGGCCAGGGCGAAGGATCCGACAAAGCCGAACAGCGCGATCAACAGCGCTGCCTCGAAGTAGGTGTCGCTGGCATAGCGAATACCCAGCACCAGCATCATCAGCATGGCCAGCATGTACAGGTAGTCCAGCGCCAGAACCCGGTCCTGGGCCGACGGGCCCTTGAACAGGCGGATCAGGGTCATGACCATGGCGACGGTGAACAGCCCCAGGGTGAGCAGGATCGCGTTGGTGAGCAGCGGGCTCATTGGAAAATCTCCATCAGCGGGCGTTCATAGGTGCGCTTGAAATGCTCGATGAAGCGCACCTCGTCGTCCAGGTCGAACACATGCATCAGCAGCACGCTGCGATCCAGCGCCAGCTCCGACCACACGGTGCCCGGCACCACGGTGCAGATCATCGACAGCGCCGCCAGCCCATGAGCATCATGCAAATCCAGCGGCACCTTGACGAACGCCGAACGCGGCGGATGGCTGCGAGCGCGCCATACCTGCAGCGCCACCTGGACGTTGGATACCAGCACGTCGCGCCCCACCGCAAAGAACAGCCTGAACGCCACACCAGGTCTGCGGATGCGTGCAGGCAACGGGCGCAACGGGGCGAACATGATCGGCGCCAGCAACCCCAGCAGTGCGCCGAACAGCAGGTTTCCGGCGCTCAGGGACAGGTTGAGCAGCAGCCACAATGCCCACAGCGACAGCGACAACAACGGTGCCGGGAACAGGCGCTTCATGGCTGCACCTCTGCGAGGTCAGTCGGGCTGGGAACGGGTTTGGCAGCCATCACCGACAGGATGTATTGCTGCGGATCGTGCAGCGCCTGGGCCGTGTCCTGGGTGTAGCGCAACAGCGCCTGAGCCTTGAAGGTAAGGGCAATGCACAGGCCCAGCAGCAGGACGATGGGAATGCATTCATAGCGGCGCAGCAACGGGGACGGGCGCTCCTGTGGGGTCCAGAAGCGCTTGACCCCGACCCGCACGAAGGCGAACAGCGACGCCAGCCCCGAGACAATCAGCAGCGCCACCAGCGTCCAGCTGTCGGCGCGGATGGCTTCGTCCTTGGCCACGTCCAGGCCCAGCGGGTTGAGCAGGGCGCTGATCAGCGTGAGCTTGCCGAGAAAGCCCGACAGCGGCGGCATGCCGATGATGAGCAAGGCACAGATGATGAAACTCAAGCCCAGGAACGCCATGGTCCAGGGGATCACCTGGCCGACCACCGCTTTCTGCTCATCGTCCAGGTTGGTGCCCGGCACCGGGTGCAGGGCTTCCAGCGGTTTGGGCAATTGATCGGCGTCGTCTTCCAGCGGGATTTCGTTGGCCGAGCGCGAGCGCTCCACCAGTTCGGCCAGCAGGAACAGCGCGCTCAATGCCAGCGTGGAGCTGACCAGATAGAACAGCGCGCCGGAAGTCAGGCTTGGCTGACCGAAGCCAATGGACGACAGCAGAATTCCCGCCGACACCAGAATGCACAGGCTGGCCATGCGCTCCAGACGCTGGGCGGTGACGATGGAAATGGCCGCCACCGCCAGGGTCGCCATGCCGCCCCAGATCATCCATTCACCACCGAAGAACGCCGAGTCACCGGCCTGGCCCGAGAACAGCAGTGTCCACAGGCGCAGCAGGGTATAGGCACCGACCTTGGTCATCAGGGCGAAGATCGCGGCCACCGGCGCGCTGGCGGCGGAGTAGGCCGGGACCAGCCAGAAGTTCAGCGGCCACATGCCTGCCTTGGCCAGGAACGCCACCGCCAGGATCGCCGCGCCCGCATGCAACAGGCCGATGTCGGCCTCTGAAACCTGAGGGATCTTGACCGCCAGATCCGCCAGATTCAGGGTGCCGGTCACGCCGTAGATCAGCGCGGCACCAATCAGAAACAGCGAGGAGGCCAGCAGGTTGATGGTGATGTAATGCAGGCCCGCCGAGACTCGCGCCCGCCCCGAACCGTGCAGCATCAGGCCGTAGGACGCAGCCAGCAGCACCTCGAAGAACACGAACAGATTGAACAGGTCGGCCGTGAGGAAGGCGCCATACAAGCCCATCAGCTGGATCTGGAACAGCGCGTGGAAGCTGGCGCCAGCCCGGTCCCAACGCGCCAGGGCGAACAGCAGGGCGCAAAAGGCGACGATGCCGGTCAACACCAGCATCATCGCCGACAGATGATCGACCACCAGCACGATGCCGAACGGCGATGACCAGTTGCCCGGCAGATAAACGCCGATGGAGCCAGTGGTGCCGGTCTTCTGTACCCACATCATCAGGGTGATGGCGATCCCCAGACCCACCGCCGTGGACAGCAGGTTGATCCGGGCCTTCAGCGGGCGATGCCGCTCGCCGAGCCACAGCATCAGCGCAGCGGTGAGCACCGGCAGCAGGATCGGCGCGACGATCAGTTGGTTCATCACACTCATTCACTGCTCTCCCGGCCGTCCACATGGTCGTTGCCGGTCAGGCCACGGGAGGCCAGCAGCACCACCAGAAACAGCGCGGTCATGGCGAAACTGATGACAATGGCCGTGAGCACCAGCGCCTGGGGCAAGGGGTCGGTGTAGTTGAGCAGGTCTTGTGGCACGCCGTCCTTGATGATCGGCTCCTTGCCGATAAACAGGCTGCCCATGCTGAAGATGAACAGGTTGACGCCGTAGGACAGCAGGCACAGGCCCATGACCACCTGGAAGGTCCGTGGACGCAGGATCAGCCACACGCCGGAGGCTGCGAGTACGCCGATGGCAATGGCGATGACTTCTTCCATCACGAGGCTCCTTGAGTTGGGGTGGCCGGGGCTGGCTGGATCGGCTGCGGCAGCGACGTCGGACGATGGCTGCGCACCGACTGGTGAGCCAGGGCGGTCAGGATCAGCAGCGTCGAACCGACGACCACGGCGTACACACCGATGTCGAAGAACAGCGCGCTGGCCAGGTGCACGTCACCCAGCAGCGGCAGGTGCAGGTGCGCCGTGTGGGTGGTCATGAACGGGTAGCCCAGCGCCATCGAGCCCAGCCCCGTGGCCAGGGCGAAGAACAGCCCGGCGCCCATCCAGCGCAGCGGACGCAGGCTCATGTGCGCCTCGACCCACTGGGTGCCGGCGACCATGTATTGCAGGATGAACGCCACCGACATCACCAGCCCCGCGACAAAACCGCCGCCTGGCTGGTTGTGCCCGCGCATGAACAGGTACATCGAGACCACGAACGCCACCGGCAACAGCAGGCGCACCAGCACCGCCGGCACCATCATGAAGCCCAGCGCGGTGTCGGTAGCATTACGCGGGTTGACCAGGTCGGTCACCACATCCCGCGCCAGCAAGCGTTGTTGGGCAGGCAGGGCGATGCTTTCTTTCGGTGGACGGAAGCGGCGCAGCAGGGCGAATACGGTCAGGGCAACCACCGCCAGCACGGTGATTTCGCCGAAGGTGTCGAAGCCACGGAAGTCCACCAGCATGACGTTGACCGCGTTGGTGCCGCCGCCTTGAGCCAGCGCGCGGCCCAGGTAGAACTCGGAGATGGTGTTGGGCGTCGGGCGGGTGAGCATCGCATAGGAGAGCAGCGCCATGCCGCCACCGACCGCCACCGACAGGATGAAGTCCCGTACCCGCCGGGCCTTGGCGCGGTTGCGTGATCGGGACGGCGGGGCGACGTTTTCGTTACGCCGTGGCAGCCAGCGCAGGCCCAGCAGGATCAGCACGGTGGTCACCACTTCCACGGCCAGTTGGGTCAGGGCCAGGTCGGGTGCCGAGAACCAGACAAAGGTCACGCAGGTCATCAGGCCACAAACGCCGACCATGGTGACCGCCGCAAGACGGTGATACTTGGCCTGCCACGCCGCCCCGACGGCGCAGGCAATCGCGATCAGCCAGAGCATGACGAAGACCCCGGAACCTGCAATCTTCGGCCGGTCGCCCCAGGTCAGACCGCTCTCGTACATCGGCACGAAACCCACCACCAGCGAGACGAACACCATCAGGAACAACTGCGCCTGCAAGCGGCGCGTGGTCAGCAGGTTTTCCAGCTTGCGCGCGACGATCAGCTTGGTCACCAGCACCCGCTCGAACAGACGCTTGCCGTTGAGGCGCCAGATCAACGGCGGCCCGACAAAGCGGTCACGCTTGAAGGAGCCGCGCAGCAGCAGGTACAGGAGGATGCCAGCGCCCATGGCGACCAGGCTCATGATCATTGGGGCATTCAGGCCGTGCCAGATCGCCAGGCTGTACTCGGGAAGCGTTCCGCCTACTACCGGCTGCGCGGCGGCGGCGAGCAGCGGGCCGACCGATTGTGCCGGGAAGATTCCGACGATCAGGCAGGCCAGCACCAGCAGTTCGACCGGCACCCGCATCCAGCGCGGCGGCTCGTGGGGCGTGTGGGGCAGGTCGGTGGCTTTGGGGCCGAAGAACACATCCACCGTGAAGCGCAGCGAATAGGCCACGCTGAATGTCCCGGCCACCGTGGCAATCACCGGCAGGGCCATCTCGACCCAGGCCGTGGAGGTGATGAACACGGTTTCGGCGAAGAACATCTCCTTGGACAGAAAACCGTTGAGCAGCGGCACGCCCGCCATGGCGGCGCTGGCGACCATGGCCAGGGTGGCCGTGTACGGCATCAGCTTGACCAGGCCACTGAGCTTGCGGATGTCGCGTGTGCCGCTTTCATGGTCGATGATGCCCGCCGCCATGAACAGCGAGGCCTTGAAGGTGGCGTGGTTGAGAATGTGGAACACCGCGGCGACGGCGGCCAGCGGGCTGTTCAGGCCCAGAAGTAGGGTGATGAGGCCTAGGTGGCTGATGGTGGAATAGGCCAGCAGGCCCTTGAGATCCGTCTGGAAAATCGCCGAATAGGCGCCGATCACCAGGGTGCAGGCCCCCGCGCCGCTGACGATCCAGAACCACTGCTCGCTGCCCGACAAGGCAGGCCACAGGCGCGCCAGCAGAAACACCCCGGCCTTGACCATGGTCGCCGAGTGCAGATAGGCCGACACCGGCGTCGGCGCGGCCATGGCATGGGGCAGCCAGAAATGGAACGGAAACTGCGCGCTTTTGCTCAGGGCGCCGATCAGGATCAGCGTCAACAGCACCGGATACAGGGCATGGGCGCGTATGGCATCGCCCGAAGCCAGCACCCGGTCCAGGTCGTAACTGCCGACCACATGCCCCAGCAGCATCACACCCACCAGCAAGGCCAGCCCGCCTGCGCCGGTGACCATCAACGCCATGTAGGCGCCGCGCCGGGCATCGGCGCGATGGTGCCAGTAACCGATCAGCAGGAAGGAGAAAACGCTGGTCAGCTCCCAGAAAAACACAATCTGGATCAGGTTCCCGGACATCACCAGGCCCAGCATCGCGCCCATGAACGCCAGAAAGAACGAGAAAAACCTCGGCACCGGATCATTCGGTGACATGTAATAGCGGGCGTAGAGAGAGACCAACGTGCCGATCCCCAGGACCAGCATCGAGAACAGCCAGGCGAAGCCGTCCAGGCGCAATACGAAGTTGAGCCCCAGGCTCGGAACCCAGAAATATTCTTCGCGAATGACCCCGCCGTGGGCGATCTGCGGGTACCAGAGGGCAACTTGCACCGTACCGATCAGGGCGATCAGGCCAGCAAGGAAAGACTCAGTGTTGCGCGCGTTGTGCGGCAAGATGGCCGCCAGACAACTGCCGATGAAAGGCAGAAGAAGTAGAACTATCAGGGACATAGGCTTCTAATCTGCGAATGAATGTCAAGGATCATACGTGCCGGGTCGTGGATCACCAACCGCCAAGATGTCGCAGAATCCTACAAAGTCTGTAGGCAGCAGCGTAGTTGATACGTTTCGAAATACGATTTCAGAGTGATTTCGGCACGGCTTGTGTATGCCTCGAAGGGCAAGCGCTCCTGCAGATGCGAACACCGACCCGTAGCAGCACGGCTTGCCGGCGGGGGCGATCTCAAGGGCGCTCCCGCCGGCAAGCCGGACTGCTACGGGACAGCGCAATGCTCTTGATCTTCATACGCGATGGTGCAGACGACGCCGAACGCGACGTCAAGGCGCCAGGCCGAGCGTAGGTGTCGTGCAGGGGGATGAGCGGCAGGAAGCCGCTAGCCGTGCTGGCCATGGACGGCGCTCAGATGGACGGGACAGCGTGCCCCCGGAACGACGCCGGAGGGAGGGAAGTCCGAAGGACCCGAGCCAGGAGCAATGGCTTTGCCTACTTTCCCCGTAAGGAAAGTCGGTCGCCCGTAAGGGGCGAAACCCTAGAGTCCAGCCACCGCGACAATGGATATGTCCCCCATATCAAAGCCAGAGCCGTTACCACAGAGTGTGGGAACGATCATGTGGATGATCAGATCTACCCGCCCACCACCATTTAAGCGACAATGCCCCTCAGTTTCCGGAGTGCCCCATGTCTGATTCCCTCGAAAGCCTTGCCGTCGACGCCGTCCTCGACGCCACCGGCCTCAATTGCCCTGAACCGGTGATGATGCTGCACCAGAAAGTGCGCGACCTGCCCGCCGGCGGCCTGCTCAAGGTCATCGCCACCGACCCGTCCACCCAACGCGACATCCCCAAGTTCTGCGTGTTTCTCGATCACGAACTGGTCGACAAACAGATTGGCGACGGCGTCTACCTGTACTGGATTCGCAAGAAACAGGCCTGATCCCATCAGGCGAGCGTCATCGTGCTGGCTCCCTCACCCCATCAGCGCCTACACTGCCGCGACTCCAGGGAGCCCACCATGCGCATAGTTGCTGACGAAAACATTCCACTGCTCGACGCCTTCTTTCAGGGTTTCGGTGAAATCCGCCGCTACCCCGGCCGCACCCTCGACCGCGCTGCCGTGGCCGACGCCGATATCCTGCTGGTCCGCTCGGTGACCCAGGTGACCCGCGAGCTGCTCGAAGGCACCCCGGTGCGTTTCGTCGGCACTTGCACCATCGGCACCGATCACCTCGATCTGGACTACTTCAAGGAAGCTGGGATCCAGTGGTCCAGCGCGCCAGGCTGCAACGCCCGGGGCGTGGTGGACTATGTGCTGGGCAGTCTCCTGACCCTGGCTGAAATCGAAGGCGCGGATCTCGCAACACGCACCTACGGCGTCGTGGGTGACGGCCAGGTGGGCGGTCGCTTGATAAAGGTGCTGCGCGGCCTGGGCTGGAACGTACTGGTTTGCGATCCGCCCCGTCAGGCAGCCGAAGGCGGCGATTACGTCAGCCTCGACGAGATCATCGCCCGCTGCGACGTCATCAGCCTGCACACCCCCCTGGACAAGACCGGCGAATCGCCGACCTGGCACCTGTTCGACCGCAGCCGCCTGCAAGACCTCAAGCAAGGCACATGGCTGATCAACGCCGCGCGTGGGCCGATCATCGATAACCTGGCCTTGCGCGAGGTGCTGCTTGAGCGTGAAGACCTTCAAGCAGTACTCGACGTCTGGGAGAAAGAACCCCTGGTGGACCCGGAGCTCGCCGAACTATGTGTCATCGGCACGCCGCACATTGCCGGTTACAGCCTCGATGGCCGTCAGCGCGGCACGGCGCAGATCTACCAGGCGCTGTGCGAGCACCTCGGCCAGCCTGCGGCGATTCGTCTGCAAGACCTTCTGCCCCGGCAGTGGCTGGCCCAGGTGACCCTGGATGCCGAAACCGATCCGGTCTGGGCGCTGAACTTGCTCTGCCGGGCTGTCTACGATCCGCGCCGCGACGACGCAGACTTTCGACGCAGTCTGGTACCCGATGCTGCCCAGCAGAAGCTGGCCTTCGATGCCCTGCGTAAACACTATCCGCCGCGCCGGGAAATCGAAGGCCTGCAGGTCGATATCCAGGGGCAATCGGCTGCATTGATGCAAATCATTCAGGCCCTCGGCGCGGTGCTGGTCGACGAGTGAGCGGGGTGGCAGGCATAAAAAACCCGGCAATGGCGCCGGGTTTCAAGTAAGTCTGTTCATCAGTCTTGTTTTTCAGGTTTGACCCAATACTTCTCGCATTCCTGACACGCGGCCTGGACCATCTCTTCAGTAATCAGGATTTCCTTTCCGTCCTTGTCAAGAATCGCGCCTCCCAATTGAAACTCCGGTTGAGGGCGTACGACGGGTTCGTGACTGCTCTGTTGCAAGCTCATGGCCTCTCTCCTCATCAGGTTGTGCGTATCACGTTATCCACGCTTGATGACCACGCCGTGACATCCTGGGCGCCTCAAGCGCCCATCCAGTGCAACAGATGACGGTGCAAATCTCCACCGCATTGTTAGACCGTTGCACGCTAATGCCCTGTGCTGAACGTCATAACGCCGACCGGCTCTGCACGGCCAGCAAGCGCGGTGATCCGCGTGGATACCCATTACCTGACTGATGCTGGCGCCTTGAGTTCAGCGCACGTCGACGAGCGTGCAGGGGATGAGCGGTGTAGGCTCTGCTCCTTGAGCCGTTCAGCAGGTGTTTTCATGGCAACAATATTATCGGGGTATCAACGTCACGCCATTCGTCTGGCCGTGCGCATGCTCGCGCCTTATCGCAAGCAGGCCTTCGGCGCGCTGGTGGCGTTGATTGTCACGGCGGGGATTACGCTGTCGATGGGGCAGGGCATCCGGCTGATGGTCGATCAGGGATTCATGACCCGCTCGCCGACCCTACTCAACGAAACCATCGGCCTGTTCATGCTGCTGATCCTGGCGCTGGCGGTGGGCACTTTCGCCCGCTTCTATCTGGTGTCGTGGATTGGGGAACGGGTGGTGGCCGACCTGCGCAAGCAGGTGTTCGATCACCTGGTCAGCCTGCATCCGGGCTTCTACGAGAATAACCGCAGCTCTGAAATCCAGTCACGGCTGACCGCTGACACAACACTGTTGCAATCGGTGATCGGCTCGTCGCTGTCGATGTTTCTGCGCAACGCACTGATGGTGATCGGTGGGGTGATTCTGCTGTTTTTCACCAACCCCAAGTTGACCAGCATCGTGGTGATTGCGTTGCCGCTGGTGGTGGCGCCGATCCTGATTTTCGGGCGGCGGGTGCGCAGTCTTTCCCGTGAGAGCCAGGACCGGGTGGCGGATGTCGGCAGCTACGTCTCCGAGGCGCTCGGCCAGATCAAGACGGTGCAGGCCTATAACCATCAGTCGCAGGATCGACAACGTTTCGGGCAGACGGCCGAGGACGCGTTCGAGACAGCGCGCAAGCGCATCCTGCAGCGTTCCTGGCTGATCACGCTGGTCATCGTGCTGGTGCTCGGTGCGGTGGCGGTGATGCTCTGGGTGGGCGGCATGGATGTCATTGCCGGGCGCATTTCCGCCGGGGAGCTTGCGGCCTTCGTGTTCTACAGTCTGATTGTGGGCAGCGCCTTCGGCACGCTCAGCGAAGTGATCGGCGAGCTGCAGCGGGCGGCGGGAGCTGCGCAGCGAATCACCGAATTGTTGCAGGCGCGCAGCGAAATCACAGCGCCGGCCGAGGATGTGCTGGCGTTGCCTCAGCGGGTGAGCGGGCACCTGGAGCTTGCGAACGTCAGTTTCGCTTACCCCTCGCGGCCTGAGCGCAACGCAGTCGAGGGTCTCACGTTGACGATCCAGGCCGGAGAGACCCTGGCCTTGGTCGGACCGTCGGGGGCGGGCAAGTCGACGCTGTTCGATCTGCTGCTGCGTTTCTACGATCCGCAACAGGGCCAGGTGCGCATTGACGGCGTGCCGGTCGAACGTCTCGACCCGCTGGACCTGCGCCGCTGCTTCGCCTGGGTTTCCCAGACGCCGGCGCTGTTCTTCGGCAGCGTCGAGGACAACATTCGCTATGGCCGCCCGGATGCGAGCGATGAGCAGATTCAGGCTGCGGCGCGGATCGCCCATGCCCACGAGTTCATCGAGTTGTTGCCCCAGGGCTATCAGACTCACCTGGGCGATGGTGGGATGGGGCTGTCGGGCGGGCAGCGCCAGCGCCTGGCCATTGCCCGGGCGCTACTGGCCGATGCGCCGGTGCTGTTGCTCGACGAGGCCACCAGCGCACTGGATGCCCAGAGCGAGCATCTGATTCAGCAGGCCTTGCCCACGCTGATGAAGGACCGCACGACACTGGTGATCGCCCACCGTCTGGCTACGGTGCAGAACGCCGACCGGATTGCGGTGATGGATCAGGGGCGGCTGGTGGCGGTGGGCACGCATCAGCAACTGATTGCCAGTAATGCGCTGTATGCGCGCCTGGCGGCACTTCAGTTCAATGCCGGCGGGGCATGACCTACTGTGGGAGCGAATTCATTCGCGAAGGGGGAGTACAGACGACACTCTTCAATCGCCAAAAGACCCCATCGCGAATGAATTCGCTCCCACAGATGCAGCGCTAGCCGATTGCTTTCAGCAAAAATCAGTCCTTGCGGTACTCACACAGGTAAGCCGTCTCGACGCTGACTTCCAGGTCGAACTTGCTGTTGGCCGGTACACGGAACTGGTCGCCCGCGTTGAAGGTTTCCCAATCGTTGCTGCCCGGCAGCAGAACCTTCAGCGAGCCGGACACCACGTGCATGATCTCGCGATCGGCGGTGCCGAAGTTGTATTTCCCTGGCGCCATGACACCGATAGTGGCTGCGCCCTCGTCTTGCTGGAAGGCGATGGACTTGACGGTGCCGTCGAAATATTCGTTGACCTTGAACATGGCGGATTCCTTGGAAAGGGCTGAAAAAGGTCGGACAGTATGCCCAACGTATAAAAGGACGTCATCCGCTTTGAGAAATGCGTCACATCAGGCCGGAATCACCAGCGGCAACAGCCTTGCGGTGTTGCGCGCATCAGTCAGTGCCCGGTGCTGCTGGCCGTTGAAATGCATGCCCGCCAGTTGCAGGGCGGTGTTCAGCCCGCACGGTTTCTGCAAATGCCGCGCCTTTGCAAAGCGCTGCTTGAGATTGATATGCGCAAGCCCGCTCAGTTCGCTGGTCAGTTGGTGCTGCTGCCATTGCAGTTCAAATTGCTGTCGGTCGTAGTCGCCCCAGCTGACCCAGCCCTGCAGGCGGCTGCGATGATTGCCCAGCCAGCGCTCGAACTGTGGCCAGATGGCTGGCAAGGGCTGCGCCGTGTCGATCTGCGCCTGCTGGATATGGGTTAGTTGGCGGCAGAACGCGGTAAGCAGTGGCCGTCTGACGGGGCGCACGAAACGTTCGAAGTGATCGACTTCCCGCCCGTCCGAGTTGACCAGGCTGGCACCGATCTCAATGATTTCCATCTCTGCCACCGGCCACCCGCCCTCTTCGGTGGTGGCCTCCAGGTCTATCACCAGCCAGTGGGGCATGTGCAACTCCAGTCTTCAAATCCGTGGCACTGCCATGCAGCGTAGCTGCTCATTGAGACTCAGCGGAAGGCTGATGGTTTGGGCAAGGGTGGGGATTTTTACAGGACGAACGTCGGGAATGTTCCGCCACACGCTTGCCTGCCTGGCCTGCACGGCATAAATTGCGGCGCGTTCAGCCATTTTGTAAGCGCTTTTTTCGTGGCTGTATGAGCCGAGGATGACCTGCGTATTCCTGCCGGGTTGCGCAAACGAGGCGGTCCGGACATGGCCTGGGGTTGCGGGACATTCATATGAACAATAAATCGGACTTGGCGTTGTTTGACCGTTGTCTAATTGTTTTCAAACGCATAGCTTACGTACTTCGATTCGTCGGGAGTGTTGTGTCTTGATGTCTACGCCAACGCGGATGGCTTTGAAAACGCTGCTGCTGGTCACGACCACCGTGTGCGCCTGGCAGGCAGGAGCGGCGCAGGTCGTGCGCATTGGCGCGGCGCATTTTCCGCCTTACACGATTCGCCCCGAGCGCGGCGAAGACATCGGTTTGCTGCCCCAGATGGTCGTGGCTCTCAACGCCATGCAGAGCGAATACCATTTCGAGATGGTTGCCACCTCCATTCCTCGTCGTTTCCGGGATTTTCAGCAGGCGCGCTTTGACATGGCGATCTTCGAGAACCCTGGGTGGGGGTGGAAGGACATCCCCCACGAAGACGTCGACATGGGCCTGGAAGACGCGGAAATCTTCGTCGCCCATCGCGGCATCGGTCGTACTCAGAGCTACTTCGATGACTTGCGTGGCAAGCGGCTGGCGTTGTTCAGCGGGTATCACTACGCATTCGCCAACTTCAACGCCGACCCCAAATTCCTCGCCGAACACTTCAACGCCACGCTGACCTACTCCCACGACAGCAACCTGGCGATGGTGCTGCGTGACCGGGCCGACATTGCCCTGGTCACGCGCTCATACCTGAGCACATTCCTGGCCAACAACCCGCAGGATGCCAACCAGTTCATGGCGTCGGACAAGGTGGATCAGGTCTATCGCCATTTCGCACTGTTGCGTCCGGGAGCGCCGATCACGGGAGAGCGTTTCAGCGATCTGCTGCGGCAATTGCGGGAAAACGGCCAGATGTTCAAGATCTTCCAGCCGTTTCGCATCGCCGTGACGCCACAGGCGAGCCACCACGCAGTGGCGCTGGATGAAGGACGGGATTGAAAGGGGAGCGGGCGGCGCCTTTGGCTCCGCCCGCAGTCATCAGCGGTCGCGCGCTTCCTTGGCGTCCATCTCGGCATTGCGCTCATGGACTCGCTTGAGTTGTTCATCGGTCAGGGGAAGTTTCTTCGCTGAATCCTTGAGCATCAGCAAACCACCGACGATCGAGCCTATTGCAACGACCAGTATTAACCACGCGTACCAAGGCATGATGCTCACTCCTTATTGTGATAACCGTTTGAGCAATGGCGCTGCCCACAGGTTCCATTGTATGTGATGCCCGGTCGGGCGAGCACCGCGGCGGTGCTTCAAGAGGCCCCGATCCAGGTATTGCCGGGTTTTACCTTGGAGTTGCCGATCACCGGGTCCCGCGCCGGGACATGTTCAGCTACAATGCGCGCCGATTTCGACTTGCCAGAGAACCCGCTCATGTCCGCCTGCCAGACCCCTATCATCGTTGCCCTGGATTTCCCGACCCGCGAAGCGGCGTTGAAACTGGCAGACCAGCTCGATCCGAAACTGTGCCGGGTCAAAGTGGGCAAGGAGCTGTTCACCAGCAGCGCCTCAGGCATCGTCGAAACCTTGAATGACAAGGGTTTCGAGGTGTTCCTGGACCTCAAGTTTCACGACATTCCCAACACCACCGCGATGGCGGTCAAGGCTGCGGCCGAGATGGGCGTGTGGATGGTCAATGTGCACTGCTCTGGTGGCCTGCGCATGATGGCCGCCTGCCGCGACGTGCTGGATCAGCGCACTGGCGCCAAGCCTTTGCTGATCGGCGTGACCGTACTGACCAGCATGGAGCGTGAGGATCTGGCGGCTATCGGCCTGGATATCGAGCCGCAGGAGCAGGTGTTGCGCCTGGCAGCACTGGCGCAAAAAGCTGGGATGGACGGGCTGGTGTGCTCGGCACTGGAAGCCCAGGCGCTCAAGGCCGCGCACCCTTCGCTGCAACTGGTGACGCCGGGTATCCGCCCGGCCGGCAGCGCCCAGGACGACCAGCGTCGCATCCTGACCCCGCGTCAGGCGCTGGATGCCGGCTCCGATTACCTGGTCATCGGCCGCCCGATCAGCCAGGCCGCGGATCCTGCCAAGGCGCTGGCTGAAGTGGTTGCGCAGTTGGCGTAAATCACAGGCCAACCCTGTTCCGTAGCAGCACGGCTTGCCGGCGGGAGCGGTGTGTCAGGCGATGAATGCGCCACTGACACGCCGCTCCCGCCGGCAAGCGGAGCGCCGCCCGGCCGTGCTGCTACGGGGTTGAGTTGGTAGGCCTCAATAGCCGATCCGCTTCAGGATCGACTCCTTGCTCTCCTTCGCAGGCCGCCCCTCAAACTTCAGCAACTCTGAGGCACGGTTGGTGAAGAAGCCGTCGACGCCGCGCTCGCTGATGGCCTTGAAGTCCACGGCATCGTCCACGGTATACGGGTGGATAATCATGCCGCGGTCGTGGGCCATCTTGTTCATCCACGGCTGCACCAGGTCCATGTAGCTCTGGTCACCGCCATTCTTCAGGGCCGCCGCAGGGCCGGTGCCCACAGCGCCATGGGCCTTGGCCCAATCCATCCACGCCGCAAAATCTTCCTTGGACTTGACCTGTTGCGTTGCATAGAACGCCGCCTTGTCCTTGGCACCCGAATCCTTGAAGCTCTTGTCCGACGCTGCCGGGATATAGCCGTCGCCCAGCCACAGCAGCAGCACCTTGGGTGTGTCCGGCATGGCTTTGTGCAGAAGTTCAAGGCTTGGTTTTTCAAAGGTCTGCAACACCACGCGACCTGGCATGTGCGCTACGTTCACATGGCCTTTTTCGGCCGCCGGACGCGGGCTTAGCCAGCCGCGTTGTGCAAGCTTCTTCTGCAAGTCTTCTTCAATGCCGGGAAATTGCGCCGGCACCTTGGTTTCAATGTACAGCCCCGGCTTGTTTTTGCCGCCCTCGGCGATATCGATCACCTCGTCCAGGGTCAGAATCTTCAGCCCCGCGTAGCTGGCGCGAGCGCGATCCGGATGAGCCTTGTTGAACCAGGAGCCGGCATCCAGGCGCTTGATTTCTTCAAGGGTAAAGCTGCTCAGCGGATCCTTGACCCGCTCGGGGTAGACTTGGGCGATGTTGGTGGTCCGTTCCAGGGTGTCATCGTGCAGCGCGATAAGGACACCGTCCTTGGTGCGCTGGATGTCCATTTCCAGATAATCCGCGCCCAGTTCACGGGCCAGGGTGTAGGAGGGGACGGTCTCTTCGGGGGCGTCGAACGAGGCGCCGCGATGGGCGATGACCGCAGGCCACGGCACTCCGATCTTCGCCGCCAGCGCCTTGCCCGGCGCATCGGCGGCAAAGGCCAGGCCCGAAGACAACAGCGCACCGGCCAGTGCGGCGGTGCTCAACGTTCTACTGATTCCTTTGAACATAAGCTCTCGTTCCTTTTTGTGCATGATTCGTTCAAGTGCTCAATCGGCAGATGGCCGAACGCATCGGGTTTGGGCACTATGACCGCAGGTTAGGTGTTTTTTTATGACCTGCCTCCCTCGAAAGCGTAAACGTTGGCTGATGCAGGTAGTGCTTTTCGCATGGAAACAAGAGCGCAAGCGCGCCGAATCGATGCGCGCCGCGCTGTTCCGCATCTCCGAAGCGGCCCACGTCGCCATTGACCTGTCGGCGCTGTTCAAGGACATTAATGGCGTCATCGGCGATCTTCTGCCAGCGCGCAATTTCTTCGTCGCCTTGAAAGACAAATACAGCGGCCTGCTGAATTTTCCTTACCACGTCGATGAACAAGATCCCTCCTTGCAACAGCCAATGGCGGACGCGCTGGCAACAGAAGTGGCCAGCAGCGGGAAAACCCTGTTGCTCGCCGCAGGTTCCGAGCCCGGGCAGAGGGACGATGGCGTGCCTGGTTATCTCAAGCAGCGCATGGGGGACGAAGGCTTTTCCTGGTTGGGTGCGCCACTGGAAACCCAACACGGCATCATTGGCGCGCTGCTGGTCAAGGGGCACGGCGACTGCCCGCCGTATGACGAGCGTGACAAGGAATTGCTGCAGTTTGTCTCCGCCCAGGTCGCGGCCGCCATCGAGCGCAAGCAACTCTACGACCGGCTCAAAAGCATGGCGCAATAAGATCAACTGACGCAGCTGCCCAATCGCATGCTGCTCCACGAGCGCTTGCAGCAATCCCTTGAGCGGGCGAAGAACAGCAAGGGCCGCATGGCGTTGCTGTATCTGGACCTGGATAAATTCAAGCTGGTCAACGACACCCTCGGCCACGCCGCAGGCGACCTGCTGTTGCAGGAAGTCGCGCACCGCCTCAAACAATGCGTGCGCGAGACTGACACCGTCGCCCGCATCGGCGGAGACGGGTTCGTCATCCTGCTCGATCGCGTCAACAGCCTCGAAGACTCCGGCAAGGTAGCCGACAAGGTCTGCAAGACCCTCAACGTGCCAATGGTCCTCAAGGGCCACGACTGGCAAATCCTGCCCAGCATCGGCATTGCCAATTATCCCGAGAACGCAACCGACCTCGCACAACTGTTTCGCCACGCCGACGAGGCGATGTACAGCGCGAAGAAGAGTGGCGGAAATCGTTTTCAGGGGTGAAAACGGCTCTAACTCGAGCTACTGTCTGTCCCTCTGCAAATTTCGGGACGTGATGATGGTGAAGACGGTTCTGGTGCTGGTTGAAAGTGTGAACGAGTATTTGCCGATTCTGGAGGACGCAGGTTTTCGCCTGATCCTGGCGCCGACGCCGGCGACCCGGGCCGAGGCGGTGGCGACTCGGGGTGCTGAGATCGACGCGGTGCTGACCCGTGGCCCGTTGGGGCTTACGGCGGCGGAGATGGCGGCTCTGCCTGGGCTTGGGATCATTTGCGTGCTGGGCGCAGGGTACGAGCAGGTGGACTTGCCCGCAGCCCAGGCACGGGGGATTACCGTGACCAACGGCGCGGGCGTCAATGCGCCGACCGTGGCGGACCATGCGATGGCCTTGCTGCTGTCGCTGGTGCGGGACATTCCCCTGGCCGATGCATCGGTGCGTCGCGGTGAGTGGCGCAAGGTGACGCGGCCTTCCTTTACTGGCAAGACGATCGGGATTCTCGGTCTGGGCGCGGTCGGCCTGGCGATTGCCAAGCGCGCGGCGGCCTTCGACATGCAGATCGTTTATCACAACCGCTCACCCCGCGCGGACGTGGATTTTCACTATTGCGCGACGCCCCAAGCGCTGGCGGCTGAGTCGGATTTCCTGATCGTGGCCACGCCCGGTGGCAGCGGCACTGCGCACCTGATCGACAAGGCGGCCATCGAGGCATTGGGCGAGGAGGGGTTCTTGGTGAATATCGCCCGTGCCAGCGTGGTGGACACTGGGGCGCTGGTCGATGCCTTGCAGCACGGTCGCCTGGCCGGGGCGGCGCTGGATGTTTTCGACGATGAACCCCAGGTGCCCGATGTCTTGAAGGCGCTGAGCAATGTGGTGCTCACGCCCCATGTCGGCGGTCTGTCGCCAGAGGCCTCTCGCGCTACGGTGCAGATGGTGGCTGACAACCTGCTGGCGTTCTATGCGGGCAAACCGGTGTTGACGCCGGTGTATGCCTGATAAAGGTTTTGCTTCGACATTCCAATAACAACAGGAGGTTCTCATGTCTGCATTGAAAGTCGCATTGGTCACCGGTGCCGGGAGCGGCATTGGCCGTGCCGTGGCCCTGAAACTGCTGGATGACGGGTATGCCGTGGTGCTGGCGGGTCGTCGTCTGGAGCCGCTGGTTGAGTTGGCCGAGCAGGCCAAGGCGGCCGGTCGCCAGGCGCTGGCGGTGTCTACTGATGTGCGTGATGCCGTCAGCGTTCAGGCGCTGTTCGACAAAATCGAGAGCACCTATGGCCGCCTGGACGTGTCGTTCAACAACGCCGGGATCGGCGCGCCTGCGGTGCCGATGGATGAACTGTCGGTGGAGCAGTGGCAGAACGTGATCGATACCAACGTCACCGGCATGTTCCTGTGCGTGCGCGGGGCATTCGGCCTGATGCGCAGGCAGGTGCCACAAGGCGGGCGGATCATTAACAACGGCTCGATCTCCTCCCACACGCCACGCCTGTTCAGCTCGCCCTACACCTCCAGCAAGCACGCGGTGCTGGGCCTGACCAAGAGCACTTCGCTGGACGGGCGCCAGTACAACATCGCCTGCGGCCAGATCGACATCGGCAACGCGCTGACCGACATGACTGATCGCATGACCAAGGGCGTGCCCCAGGCCGATGGCAGCCTGATGGTCGAGCCGACGATGAACGTGCAGCATGTGGCCGATGCAGTGAGCTATATGGCGTCGCTGCCTTTGTCGGCGAACGTGCTGAACATGACGGTCATGGCCAGCAGCATGCCGTTCGTGGGGCGTGGTTGAGGGGCCAAATGGCTTTGTTTCGTCCAAAACCCTGAGGGATCTGTCCAACCCGGCGCGGCGATGAATCTGCACACTGTTCTCAAGCCGAACCACCTTCACTTGAGGACATGACCATGAGCGAATTCGTCATCGCACCGGTCGCCACGCCATCGCTGGCGGTGGCGGGCACTTCCAGCCGCTTTCCGATTCGTCGGGTATTCTGCGTGGGCCGCAACTACTCCGAGCACGCCCGTGAAATGGGCCACGATCCGGATCGTGAACCGCCGTTCTTCTTTGCCAAACCGGCCGACGCGGTGGTGCCCGCGCAAGGCAGCATTCCCTATCCGCCACTGACCGCCGACCTGCACCACGAGATCGAACTGGTGGTGGCGATCGGCAAGGACGGCGTGAACATCCAGCCTGAAGACGCACTGAGCCATGTCTGGGGCTACGGCGTGGGTCTGGACCTGACCCGTCGCGACTTGCAGGCCCAGGCCAAGAAAATGGGCCGTCCGTGGGAGTGGGCCAAGGCATTCGATGCCTCTGCACCGGCCACCGCGTTGCTGCCGGTAAGCAAGGTCGGCCATCCCGACACAGGCTCGATCTGGCTCGACGTCAACGGTGAAGCTCGCCAGCGCGGCGATCTGGCGGATCAGATCTGGGCGGTCAAGGATGTGATTGCCTACCTGTCGCAATCGGTGGGCGTGAAAGCGGGGGATCTGATCTACACCGGCACGCCAGCGGGTGTAGGCGTGCTGCAGCGCGGTGATGTGGTCACCGCCGGCATTGAAGGCATCGCCGAGCTGAGCCTGACCATCGACTAAAGCCGCAAGCCGCAAGCCGCAAGCCGCAAGCTACAAGTCTCAAGCCAGCGCCAGGCGGCTTTTAACTTGCAGCTTGGGGCTTAAAGCTTGAAGCTTGTGATTTTCTTCAGGCCTCAAGCGATGGCTAACATCCCCCGCATCCAGACCTATGGCATGCAGCAGCGCAGCGACCGCATGGATTTCTACATCCGTGACAAGTTGGGTCGCCCGGCGCTGACCTCGCCCCATCGTCACGAATATTTCCAGATCCAGATCAACCTCGGTGGCGACACCGTGCAGCACATCGGCGGTGCGATCCGGCCGTTTCCCCGCAACACCCTGGCGTTCATCCTGCCGCACCGGCTACACGTAATTCCCCATCCCGAAGACGGCAATTTCGTGCTGATCAATTTCGCCCAGGAATTCCTGCTGCAACATGTGCAGTGCGATCCGATGGACCTTGAGGACGTGTCCCTGACCGATTGCCCGGAGCTTGCGCCGTTCCGGTTTCAGGAGCATCTGGACTTCATTCTGAGCGACGCCGATTTCGCCGAGGTAACGGTGCTGCTCGACCTGATGCGCGAAGCGGACCGGACCCGCCAGTTGGGCTGTGCGGCGATTCTCCGGGGCTATCTGCTGCAGTTGATCGGCAAGGTTTGCAACCTGTTCGAGCCGCAGTTGCTGGCGCTTTCCCAGGACAAGGCCGAGCGAAGAGGGCGACGCGATGCGATGGGGCGGGTGATGGTCTACATTCGTGAGCACATCGCCGATCCGGGCATGACCCTGACCGATGCCGCTGCCGCGGCGTTTCTGTCGCCGAACTACTTGACTCACCTGCTGCGCAAGGAAACCGGCAACACCTTTTCCGAGCTGGTGCTGGAGCGACGCATGCGCCTTGCGCGCACGCAATTGATGAACAGCGACAAACCCCTGAGCCACATCGCCCAGGTCTGCGGCTTCACCGACGAGGCGTATTTCTCACGGCGCTTTCGCAAGGCCCACGGCATGCCGCCGGGGCAGTTTCGGCGCGAGCACCGCCTATAAGTCAATCGCATTGGTCAGCTCGCTGAACAGTGCCGACACTGAGCGCAACGCCCGACAATCGGGGCGGGTGAGCAGCCACAGTTGCGTATCGCAACCTTGCAGCGGCTCACTCAGCGGTTGCAGTTCGCCCGCCCGCAGCATGAAATCCGGCAACGCCGCCACGCCCATTCCCGCGCGCACCATCTGCGCCACGGTCTGCATCGAGCTGCAGCGGTAGCCGGGGTTGACCTGCGGCCACTGCTGGCGGCGCCAGACGACGGTTGGGTGATCGGGCAGAAAATCATCCGGGGCGACCCAGGCCATCCTTGCAAGGTCGCTGTGCTCGCAACGCTGCAGGTACTGCGCGCTGGCGTAGACCCGGTACGACACCGTGCCCAGGCGCGTGCCCACCAGGTGCTGGGGCGGGGTGTCGGTCAGGCGCAACGCAATGTCGGCGTCCCGTCGGCTGAGATTGGCGAAGGTGTCGGACGTATTCAGCTCCAGGCGCAGGGCCGGATAGTCCGGCATGAAGCGCGTCAGGGCTGGCAACAACAGGCTTTGCAGCACCGCTTCGGTGCAGGTCAGACGAACGCTGCCGCTGACCGTTTCCCGGTCTTGTTCCAGAGCGATCTGCGCCAATGCCAGGGCCTGCTCGGCGGTTTCGGCCTGTTGTGACAACAGCAGCGCTCCGCTGGTGGGGCAATACCCGGCGCGGCTTTTCTCGAACAACGCGGTGCCCAGGGATTTCTCCAGGCGCCGTACCGCGCGAAACACCGTGGAGACATCGACCTTGAGCTGTTCGGCGGCACGGGCCAGCGTTCTGCCCCGCACCAGCGCGAGGATCAGGGACAGGTCCGCGTGGCTGATTTGATATTGCGTGGATGCATGAATCACTTGCTTGAACGCCCATTTCGATTGCACAACCACAAGCTTATAGTCGCCTTCGCACGTTCAGCAAAGCGTTTTGATTTCAGGGAGCAGACATGCAAGACAAGCAGGCAATTCGCATCGCATTGGTCGGTGATTTCGACGAGCAAGTGGCCGCTCACCAGGCCATCCCAGTGGCGCTGGACAGGGTGGCGGGGGAGACCGGGGTAGTGGTCGAGTTCGACTGGTTGCCCACACCGGAAGTCGGCAGCGGCGAGGTTCTCAAATCGTTCGACGGCATCTGGTGTGTGCCGGCCAGCCCCTACCTGGACATGAACGGTGCGCTGACCGCGATCCGATTCGCCCGTGAACAGCAGGTGCCGTTTCTGGGCACCTGTGGCGGGTTTCAACACGCATTGCTGGAATATGCGCGCAATTGCCTTGGCTGGACCGATGCCGAACACGCCGAGACCGCGCCGCAGTCGGAACGGGCGATCATCACCGAACTCAGTTGCTCGCTGGTGGAGGCGTTCGCGCCGATTCGCCTGGTGCGCGGTTCCCGCATCGCCAAAGCCTATGGCAGCGAGCAGACCCAGGAACGCTATCGTTGCCGTTACGGCCTGCGCAAGGCGCTTGAAGAGCAGGTGTTTGCCGGGCCCCTGAAGGTCAGCGGCTACGACCCTGAAGGCGAAATCCGGGCGATGGAGCTTGATGGGCACCTGTTTTTCGTCGCCACGCTGTTCCAGCCTGAACGCGCGGCGCTTGAGGGCACCACGCCGCCTTTGGTCAAGGCGTTCGTCAGCGCTTGTGCGGCGCCGGGGATGTAACCGGCTTCGATAGTCGGTATCGGCTCCCTCTGGCCGAAGGCCGAGGGAGCGGGCAAGCCCGCTCCCACGGGTAGGGGGCGCTTACGGCATCACTGGCGGCAGGTACGAAAGGGTAGTACCCAGTGCCCACAGCAGGAACAGCACCAGCGGGGTATGCACCAGCAGTTGCACGAAGGAGAAGCCGATCAGGTCCCGCGCCTTCAAGCCGAGCACGCCCAGCAGCGGCAGCATGTAGAACGGGTTGATCAGGTTCGGCAGCGCTTCTGCGGCGTTGTAGATCTGAACTGCCCAGCCCAGGTGATACTTCAGGTCATTGGCCACTTGCATCACGTATGGCGCTTCGATGATCCACTTGCCGCCACCGGACGGAATGAAGAAGCCGAGGATCGCCGAGTACACGCCCATCAACAGCGCGTAGGTATCGTGGGACGCGATGCTGGTGAAGAAGGTCGAGATATGGTGCGCGACAGTCTGGGCATCGCCGCCCTTTACGGTGGTCAGCAGCGCGGCAATCGAGCCGTACAGCGGGAACTGGATCAACACGCCCGTGGTGGTCGGTACCGCGCGTGCGACGGCATCCAGGAAGCTGCGCGGGCGCCAGTGCAACAATGCACCGACCATGATGAACAGGAAGTTGTAGGTGTTCAGGCCCGAGATTGCGGTGATCGCAGGCTTGGTGCTGAACTCGTTGTACAACCAGCCGGACGCCAGCACGACCATCAGAATGATCAGCAGCGGGCTGTATTCAAGCCACTCGCCCGGGCGGGTGCGCGGTGGCAGAGGCGGCATGCTGAACGCAGGGTCGACGCCACAATCCTTGGCTTCACGGGCGCTGTTCGGGCCGGGCGCGGTGGCGTAGGCGACGATGATCGAAACCACCACCAGCGCCAGCAACATGAGGCCCGATTGCCAGAGGAAGATGGTCTGGGTGAACGGGATCATGCCGGTGATCGCCAAAATCGAAGGCGGCAGGCTGGCCGGGTTGGCTTGCAGTTGCGCAGCCGACGACGACAGGCCCAGTGCCCAGACAGCGCCCAAGCCCAGGTAGGCAGCGGCGCCGGCGGCGCGGTAGTCCATCTTGAGGTCGGTGCGACGGGCCAGAGCCCGCACCAGCAAGCCGCCGAACACCAGCGACAGGCCCCAGTTGAGCAGCGACGCGACCATGGAAATCAGCGCGACCCAGGCCACGGCCGAGCGACCGTTTTTCGGGATGCGTGCCAGGCGGTCGATCAGCTTGACGGCGGGTGGGGAGCTGGCGACGACATAGCCGCCGATGACCACGAAGGCCATTTGCATGGTGAACGGGATCAGGCTCCAGAATCCATCGCCGAAGGCCTTGGCGGTGTCGGCGGGCTTGGCGCCGATGACCAGGGTGGCCAGGGTGACGATGACCACGGCCAGGGCGGCGAACACCCAGGAGTCAGGGAACCAGCGCTCGGCCCATTTGGCGCAGCGCAGGGCAAATCGGGCGGAGCGGCTTTCTTCGATATCGGCGGCCACGTGTTGTACCTCTTGGAGTTATTTTAGGTGCTGTTAAAGCGTTTTCATGTGTTGGCGGTGATGCAGGAAAAGGTGCAGCGCTAGATACGGCAAAGCCCCTTCATTGCTGAAGGGGCAGGTTGATATCAGGTCTTGCTGCGTGTCTCAGATCGTAGCAGTCCGGCTTGCCGGCGTTCTGGCGCGAAGCGACAGCAAAACCACACGACAGAGGAGTGTCAGGCGAATCTGTTGCACTGGGCCTGCTGCCGCTGCGCGCCAGAACGCCGGCAAGCCGGACTGCTACGGAGCGAATCGTGCTGTCGATTGACGCTGTTTAGAACGTCATCTCGACCACATCGTCCGGCACGATCAGCTTGCCGGCGGTCTTGGCGACGATTTCTTCGACGCTCACGCCCGGCGCGGTTTCGCGCAGGATGAAGGCGCCGTTTTCGATTTCAAGATAAGCCAGGTCGGTCAGCACCTTCCTGATGCAGCCAGCGCCGGTCAGCGGCAGGCTGCAGCGCGACAGCAGCTTGGATTCGCCGTCCTTGGAGGCGTGGGTCATGGTCACGATGATGTTGTCGGCACCGGCCACCAGGTCCATCGCGCCGCCCATGCCCTTGACCAGTTTGCCGGGGATCATCCACGAGGCGATGTTGCCTTCGACGTCGACCTCGAAGGCGCCCAGCACGGTCAGGTCCACATGACCGCCACGGATCATGGCGAAGGATTCGGCCGAGGAGAAGATCGACGCGCCGACGCGGGCGGTCACGGTCTGTTTGCCGGCGTTGATCATGTCGGCGTCGATGGTTTCCTCGGTAGGAAACGCGCCCATGCCCAGCAGGCCGTTTTCCGATTGCAGCATCACGTCGATGCCCTCGGGAACGTAGTTGGCGACCAGGGTTGGAATGCCGATCCCCAGGTTCACGTAGAAGCCGTCTTGCAGTTCGCGCGCAACGCGCTGTGCCATTTGTTCGCGGGAGAGTGCCATGGTTCGGGTCTCTTTTATTCTGTTCGGTGGCCCATGTCGGATGGGGTGCGTCAGGCTTTTCGGACGGTGCGCTGCTCGATGCGTTTCTCGAAGGTGCCCAGGATCACCCGATCGACATAGATGCCGGGGGTGTGGATTTCGGTCGGCAGCAACACGCCCGGTTCGACGATTTCCTCGACCTCGACCACGGTGATCTTGCCCGCGGTGGCGGCAACCGGGTTGAAGTTCTGGGCGGTGTGGCGATAGACCACGTTACCGAAATGGTCGGCTTTCCAGCCCTTGATGATGGCGAAGTCGCCGGTGATGGCTTCTTCCAGGATCACGTTGCGGCCGTTGAACTGGCGGGTTTCCTTGCCTTCGGCGACAGGGGTGCCGTAACCGGTGGCGGTGTAGAACGCGGGGATGCCGGCACCGCCTGCGCGCATTTTTTCGGCCAGGGTGCCTTGGGGGGTAAGTTCGACTTCCAGCTCGCCGTTGAGCAACTGCTCTTCGAACAGTTTGTTCTCCCCGACATAGGAGGCGATCATTTTGCGGATCTGCCGGTCTTCCAGCAGGATGCCCAGGCCGAAACCGTCGACGCCGCAGTTGTTGGAGACCACCGTCAGGCCCTTCACGCCCAGGCGCTTGATGTGGGCAATGAGGTTTTCAGGGATACCGCACAGGCCGAAACCGCCCGCCAGTACAGTCATGTTGTCGGTCAGCCCGGCGAGGGCTTCTTCGTACGTTGCTACTCGTTTGTCGAGTCCGGCCATGGTGCGATCTCCGCCTTCTTTGTAGTTGTGTCCGACAAGGGCGTGTCGGAAAGCGTCCGTTGCATCTTCTCTCTACCTCAGTGATTTGTTAATTTTGTTTTTTTCATGAATTAATAAGTTCTATAAATAAATGAACGTTAAACAGCTTCGGGCGTTTCTCGCGGTGGCCCAGTGTTTGAGCTTTGCTCAGGCGGGAGAGCGTCTCCACCTGTCGCAACCTGCCTTGAGCCTGACCATCAAGGCGCTGGAAGAGGACCTGGGTGGGCAGTTGCTGACCCGCACCACACGCAGCGTCAACCTGACGCCGGAGGGCGAGACGCTGTTGCCGCTGGCCCGGCAACTGCTCGCCGACTGGGACAACGCCGAAGAGCTGCTGCGCCAGCGCTTCACCTTGCAGACCGGCAAGGTGTCGATTGCTGCCATGCCGTCCTTCGCGGGCAACCTGCTGCCGGTGGCACTGAAGGTGTTTCGCGAGCGCTACCCTCGGGTCAACGTGGCGGTACACGACGTCATCAACGAGCAGGTGCTGGAACTGGTGGATCACCGGCGGGTGGAGCTGGGCATCGGCTTTGAACCTGAGTCTAGTAACAACCTGACCTTCACGCCGTTCTATATGGACCGCTTCGTGGCCGTAGTGCCCGTGGATTCGCCCCTGGCCGAGCAGGGCGAGGTGACCTGGGACGAACTGCTGTACCACGATTTCATCACCCTGCAACGGCCTTCGGCGGTGCGCCTGTTGCTGGAGCAGGACCTGCAGACCCAGCACGGCAAGTTATCGGTGGCGTTCGAGAGCCATCAGTTGTCGACGGTGGGGCGCATGGTCGCCAACGGTCTGGGGGTCAGCGCTGTGCCTTCGTTGTGCATCCAGCAGATGGAAGAGCTGGGTGCCCGCTGCATCGCTCTGGAAGGCCCGCGCATCGAGCGCAGGATCGGCCTGATGACCCTGGCCGATCACAAATTGTCTGCGGCAGGCCAAGCGTTGCGCGACGTGCTGATCGAGTGTGCGCAGCAGGCCCTTGCGGCAAAATGAACCCGTATTCATTTAGATGAATGGATGAATGGCAGGGCTTTTCGGCCAGTTTCTGAGAAAAAATCGCTGCGACGTCTTGCCGCATCCGGTATCGTTTGGCCATCTGAAACAAAATGTTTCAGGTCATACTTCAATAAGAATCGAACGATAAGGGGTTCCGCTTGGATTTGTCGTCTGCTGCCTGGGTGTTCCATGACACTCGGCTCATCATCTGCTGCCTGATCGCCATTGCCACGATTATCGTGCTGATCAGCGCCACCAAACTTCCACCGTTTCTGTCGATTCTGGTGGGTACTTTCATTGCAGGGATTGGTGCGGGGCTGCCAGCGGAGGCGGTTGCAAAAGCGTTCAGCAAAGGCGCGGGCGGGATCCTCGGGGAGGCCGGCATCATCATCGCCCTGGGTGCGATGCTTGGCGCATTGATGGCCGAATCCGGCGCGGCGGACCGCATTGCGTCGACGCTCCTGGGGCTGGGCAAGGGCCGGACGCTGCCGTGGGTCATGGCCCTGGTGGCGATGGTCATCGGCTTGCCGCTGTTTTTCGAGGTGGGCCTGGTGATGATGGTGCCGATCATCTTCGTCATGGCGCGCCAGTCGAACCTGCCGCTGCTGAAGATCGCCATTCCGGCGCTGGCGGGCATGACCACCCTGCACGCACTGATGCCTCCGCATCCGGGGCCACTGATTGCGGTCAGCGCGTTGCACGCTGATCTTGGGCTGACGATGTTGCTGGGCCTGTGTGTCGCGGTGCCGGCGGTGATCCTCGCCGGCCCGCTGTATGGCAACTGGCTGTCCAAACGCCTGCACATCGAAGCGCCGGCCGAACTGGGTGAGCTGTTCTCGGCCAAATCCAGTGTTACGCGCCAGCCGGGATTCGGGATTTCGCTGCTCATTATCCTGCTGCCGGTGATCCTGATGCTGGGCAGCACCCTGGCCAAAGTGGCGATGGAGCCTGAGAGCAATGTCGCGCTGACCCTGAAATTTCTCGGCGAGCCGCTGGTTGCACTGGGTATCGCGGTATTGGCGGCCACGGTTTGCCTGGGCTGGGCCAATGGCATTTCCCGCGAGCAGGTCGGTGGCACGCTGCGCAAGAGTCTGGCACCGATCGCCGTGCTGCTGCTGACCATCGGCGCCGGTGGTGGCCTCAAGCAGACGCTGCTGGATGCGGGCGTCAGCCAGACCATCAGTAAAGTGGCCGAAGGGGCACACATGCCGTACCTGTTGCTGGCCTGGCTGATCGCCGTGGCGCTGCGTCAGGCAACGGGTTCGGCGACCGTGGCCACCACCACCACCGCAGGCATTCTGGCGCCGATGATGGCCGGGCTTGCACCCGTTGAAGCGTCGCTGGTGGCGCTGGTGATCGGTGCCGGTTCCGTGTTCTTTTGCCACGTCAACGACGCCGGTTTCTGGATGGTGCGCGAGTATTTCGGGCTGCAGCTCAAGCAGACCATCTGGGTCTGGTCGGTGCTGCAGACCATCGTCTCGGTGGTGGGGCTGATCGGCACGTCGCTGCTGTGGCATTGGCTGGTTTGATGCCACGCGGTACGGGCGCCTCACCCTTCTAGGAGCGCGCTTGCCCGCGACGGTGGTGGATCAGACACATCCATGGTGACTGATACGCCGCCCCCGCCGGCAAGCCGTGCTGCTACGGGAGTTGCGCGTACTGCTTCATCCGCCGATAGCGACTATCAAGACGACTGATTTCTGCTGGAAAGGGCCCAGGCGTAGCCTTGGCTTCATTCCAGAAACGAGCCGAATGGAGGCTCCCATGAACCGTCTTCTTGCCCTCGCCATGTTGCTTTCAGTCGCCGTTGTTTCTGGCTGTGCCGCTGGCAATCATCCTGAACTCCGCCCTTACACCGCTGAGGAAACCCATCAGTTGGCACTTGAAGACTTGAACCGTCGCGGCCTGTCCTACGACGACTACCAGGCTCGCAAGGCGCAATTGATGTCTGAGCCTCAAATGCAGCAAGCCCACGAATTCGACACCCGCGGCGAAGTCAACGCCGAGATCAGCGCCCCTTCGAAAGCGCGCCAGGGTTGAGCCAGGTGTTCGATAACAGTTTTATGAGCGATACGAATATCATGAAACTGTACGGGTGAAAGTCAGCTTCACTGTCCATGTGTTTTGCGCCGTGCTTTCGATAGCGTGGCAGGTAGAAAATCAAAACATACCCTGGACCTGCATCATGCTGACTGCCGACCTCTTGCTCGCCTTTATCCTTTTTGCCTTCGTGTCATCGATCACCCCAGGTCCTAACAACACCATGTTGTTGTCCTCGGGCGTGAACTTCGGTTTCAACCGCACCATCCCCCACATGCTCGGCATCAGTTGCGGTTTCGCGTTGATGGTGCTGGCGGTCGGCTTTGGTCTGGGCGCGGTGTTCAAGGCCTATCCGGTGCTCTACACCATCCTGCGTTATGCGGGGGCGGCGTATCTGTTGTACCTGGCGTACAAGATCGCAACCTCGGGGCCTGCCAAGGACAGTGACGTGAGCAAGGGCAAGCCGATGAGTTACCTGGGCGCGGCAGCGTTCCAGTGGGTCAATCCCAAGGCCTGGGTGATGGCGGTCGGCGCGATCAGCACCTATACGCCCATGAATGGCTACTTCACCAACGTGGCGGTGATTGCCCTGGTGTTCGGCGTCGTCAACCTGCCTGCGGTGAGCATGTGGGCGGGCTTCGGCAGCCTGTTGCGCAATGTGCTGCGCGATCCGTTGTGGCTGCGGGTGTTCAATGGGGTGATGGCGGCGTTGTTGGTGCTGTCGCTGTATCCGCTGCTGGAGCACTGATCGGCTCAGGCATGAGGGAAGAACAGGCTGAAGCTGGTCACGCCGTCGTGGCTGACGACCTGGCAATGCCCCCCATGCAGCTTCATGATTGAGGCGACGATGGACAGCCCCAGCCCGCTGCGCTCAGACGAATGTTGTCGGGCACTGTCCGCGCGATAAAATCGATCGAACAACCGTTCGATCGCGTGCGGGGGAATGGTCTCGCCCAGGTTGCGTACCAGCACGATGCTGTATTGTGGGGTTCGCTGCACTTCTAGCCGGATTTCGCTGTCCGTTCGGGCATGTCGCACCGCGTTGGAAACGAGGTTCGCCAACGCACGACGCAACAGGGTGACGTCTGCTTGCAATGTGCCGTCGCCGCTCCACGTCAGGCGCACGCCGCGCTCTTGCGTGATGTCTTCGAAGTAACTGCCGATGCGCTCCAGTTCCTCTGCAAGGTTCACGTCGACACGTTCGATGGCTTCTTCGGCATGATCGGTCCGGGCCAGAAACAGCATGCTGTCGATCATCTTCGAGAGGCGTTGCAACTCTTCGTAATTGGAGCCCAGCAAGCGCTGGTAATAGTCCATGCCCCTTACCTTACCCAAGCCGACCTCAATCTGGCCCAGCAGATTGCCGATGGGCGTGCGCAGATCATGGGCCATGTCGGCGCTGACCTGCTTGAGGTCGGTGAAGCCGCGTTCGAGCCGGGCCAGCATGGCGTTGAATTGGGCGATGACAGCGTCGAGTTCCTGGGGCGCGTTCTGCCGGTCGATCCGGCTGGAGAGGGTGCCGATTCCGATGGCTGCGGTTTGCTCGGCCAGTCGACGCAGGGGCAACATGCTGCGTCGAGCCAGAAAAAACGCCAGCAGTGCGATCAGGCCGGCCGTGAGGCTGGACAGGGTGAGGATGTCGTTGCGATACCCCGCAAGGATTCGTGCCCGCTCGTTGAGCAGGCGCCCGGACGTCACTTTCAGTGGCGGCTGGTTGCCGGTCATTCTCACTTGGGCGGCCATGTAGATGAACGGCGTGCCGTCGGCTGCCTGACCGTGCTGGACGTGCTGCAGCGAGAGCGGAGTGTCGGCGTCCACGGCCTGGACTTGCGGTACTTCACGGTTGCCGGGATTGACCGTGATGAGCGCGGGCCCGCTTTGGCTTTGAACGATCAGCAGGGACTCCGAGTTGCCCAGCATGTTGGCGAACAGGCGAGGTTTGTCGCGCACCATTTCGCGGGCGTCGCTGTCTTGCAACAGGCTGCGGATCTGATCGACCCGAGTGACCAGCGCCGCGTCGTCGCTCAGGGCAAGCTGTGCGCGCAGCCCGAAATACAGCGCCGAGCCGAGAATGGCCATCGCACCGAAAGCGAAGCAGGCCAGCACAAGGGTCAGGCGCAGCGTTAGCGACAGCCGACTCATGGTTCGTGCTCAAAACGATAGCCCACCCCATGCACGGTATGAATCAGCCGGGTGGGGAAGGGGTCATCGAGCTTCTGGCGCAAGCGTCTGACGGCCACGTCGACCACATTGGTGTCGCTGTCGAAATTCATGTCCCAGACCAGTGAAGCCAGCAGACTGCGCGGCAGCACCTCATCGCGACGCTGAACGAAGCACATCAGCAGGCTGAATTCCTTGTTGGTCAGACTCAAGCGCTGCCCGCCACGGATCACCCGGCGTTTCGCCACATCGACCTGCAAATCTCCGATCTCGATGGTTTCCACCAGCTTTTCTGTCTGGCCTCGACGCAAGATGATGCGGATTCTGGCCAGCAGTTCGGCAAAGGAAAAAGGCTTGACCAGGTATTCCTCGGCGCCCAGGCCGAGTCCTCGGAGGCGATCTTCCAGCGTGCCTCGTGCGCTGAGAAACAGCACCGGCGTCTGCTGGCGGCTGCCCAGTTTTTCCATGACCGTCCAGCCGTCCATTTCCGGAAGCATGACGTCCAGCAGGATGAGGTCGTACCGGGACTCGCGCGCCATGTGCAGACCGTCGATGCCGTTGTCGGCGTGATCGACGACATACCCGGCTTCGGTCAGGCCTGCGCACAGGTAGGAGGCAGTCTTGAGTTCGTCCTCGATAATCAGGATGTTCATAGGGGCGATACGCGAACCTTGGCGATCGAGACAAGGCCGGGGGGCTCCCCGGCCGATGGGCTCAGTTTAACGATTACTGAGCGTCTGTCGCGTGAGTGGCCTGAAGAATCAGATCGGCGACTTTCTCGGGCTGGGAAATCAGTGACGCATGGCTGGCAGCGATTTCCACGGTATGGGCCTTCATGCGCTGAGCCATGAAGCGTTCCAGATCCGGATTGATGGTCCGGTCTTCGGTCGACACGGCGTACCAGCTCGGTTTGTCTCGCCAGGCCGCTACCGTGGTTTTGGCGGTGGTCACTGCCTTGGCGACCGGCTGCTGAACGGCAAAGTAAGAGCGTGCCTCTTGCTCCGGCAAATCTCCGGCGAAGTCATGCACGAACGCCTGCTCGGACAGCAGGCCGTAGCCATCGGCGGACCATTGCAGACCGGCTGATGCAGGGGCGGGTGCGAACTTCTTCGTCAGGGCCGGGTAGTCTTCGCCGGCATCTGGGGCGCGAGCGGCGATGTACACCAGCCCTTTGACCTTGGGATCGTCTCCCGCCTGAGTGATCACCATGCCTGCGTAGGAATGGCCCACCAGCAGCGTCGGGCCATCCTGCTGGGCCAGCGTGCGTTTGACGGCGTCGACATCGGCCTCAAGCGAAGTGGTCGGGTTCTGCACGGCGGTCACGTGCAGGCCTTTGGCTTGCAGCAGAGGAATGACCTTGCCCCAGCTCGAACCATCAGCGTAAAGGCCGTGGACCAACACCACGTTCTTGATATCGCCGACAGTGGTCGGCGCTGCCTGCGCCTGGGTGACGGAAACAGCGAGCAACGACAACGCCGAAAAAGCAATCGCAAGGGGGATACGGATCTTCATGGTGACCTCTCCAACAGGTTCTGGGAGTGGCCACTCTAGAAAACCCGCTCCCTCAGGAGGGTGACGCAAGGATTACAAAAAACTGACAAGGTATATCGCTGCAGCGCACCCGGCGCTACAACGCCAGCTTCAGATGCCCTCCCGCTTCCTTGTGCCGCGCATTGGTCCGGTGTTGCAGGCCGAGGAGGAAATGATCCAGCCCGTCGTGCAGGCGCTGGGTCAGCAGTTCGTCCAGCTCACCGCCAAGCTCGCCCTCGCCGTAGCTGATCTGGCTGTCGATGGCGAATACGCCGTGCAGCACTTCCTGGCACTTGAGCGCCGACAGCACCGGCTTGAGCGCGTAGTCCACTGCCAGCATGTGCGCGATGCTGCCGCCGGTTGCCAATGGCAGCACCACCTTGCCGTGCAGCGAACGCTCGGGCAGCAGATCGAGCAGGGTTTTCAGTGCGCCGGAAAACGAAGCCTTGTAGACCGGCGTGCCGATCAGCAGGCCATCGGCTTTGGCCACGGCCTCGATAAAGGCGATGACGGCGGGGCTGTCGAACCGCGCGTACAGCAGGTCTTCTGCGTTGAAATCCTGAATGCGTACGGCCTTGACGTTCACGCCATGATCGCTCAGCCACTGCGCGGCGTGCTTGAGCACCACCCCCGAACGCGATCGGGTCGATGGGCTGCCTGAAATTGAAACCACCAGCATGTTCTGATTCCTTGGGGTCAGTCACCCGAGGTGCGCAAGGGCACCCTACAGGCCGCGTACCACGCGATTGAAATGGGCGGATAGACCCTGTACTGCATTCAAAGCAGCATGCGTGCCAGCGCAGCCAGGCCCCGAAAATGCTGGGGAAGGCGGGTTGCACGGGGGCATTGCGCTGGCTGGAAATCGTGGGGACTGTTGATTGGCTGTTGCTGTAGCAACACTTCAAGCAGGCTTCCACAGTTAGATAGCAATTGTTGAATTGCAGGCAAAAAAAATCCCCGCAGCCGGCCACTGCGAGGATTCTTCTCTGCTTTTAACTTGCCGCTTGAAGCTTGTCGCTTGAAGCTGCTTTCTCAGTTCCTGAACATCGCACCCGTCTGGATGATGTTGTTGGAACCCAGCAGCTGGCTTACATAACGGCTCCAACGGGTGATGTTGGCAGGGCCGACAAACACCACGTCCTGGGCCGCCAGTTCAAAGCCCTTGGCCAGTGCGAAACTGGTCGGCTTCTTGGCGCTCAGGTGATACACGGTGGCAGAGTGTGTCGCATCCTGGGCGCGAATCACATACACCGCGTCACCGTCGGCCGAGTCAGGGCTCAGGCCACCGGAGCTGCCCAGCGCTTCAAGCAGCGTCACGCTGGTGGTGCTGAAGGAGATCACCTGAGGGCGCTGAACTTCGCCCAACACGTAGATCTTGTTCTTCGAATTGCTGTTGAGGTGCAGGTAGTCGCCGTCCTTGAGGAAGATCTTGCTCAGTTGCGAGTCCTTGCGGTTGAGCGAGTCGACATCGATCACGTAGTCCTTGCCATCACGACGCAGGGTCAGGCCTGCGAGGTTGGCATCGGTCAGGTCAAGACCTGCCTGGCTGATGGCCTGAACCAGGGTCAGCGGGATATTGGTGATCGGTTGGGTACCGGGCGTCTTGAACGCACCGGAGAGCAAAACGCGCTTGCTGTTGTAGCGCAGCACTTTGACGTCGACCTTGACCTCGGTGTATTGCGGCAGCAAGCCCATGCGCAGTTGTTCGCGGATCTGCGAAACGGTCTTGCCCGCTGCCTGAATACGACCGACGTACGGGAAGAATACAGTGCCGTCGTTCAGCACTTCCCGGCTGTTGGCGTCCAGTTGATCCTGGGAGCCAGGGGCGGTCAGTTCAGGGTGCTCGAACACGGTGACCAACAGGGTGTCGCCGGGACCGACCACGTACTCGGGGGTTGTGTAGGTCAACAGTTCAGGGGGCAGTGGCTTGGCCGCCGCCGCCGCGACCTTCTGCTGTTGAGCGAGGGTCGCCGGAGTGATTTTGACGAGGGTGACCGCGGGGCCGTCCGGGTCTTTATCGGTTACATCGTCGAGGGACATGTACTGGCCGGGGGCGAATGCGCAGCCTTGCAAAACCAGACTGGAAAGCAGCACTACCGCTAACGTTACTTTCATATATATGTTCCTTCTGATCCTAAAAGGTGCCTGCTGGCACCGCAGTGATTACGTTGCATCCCTTACTTACACCGAACATCGGACTTCAATCGCTCATACACTCACCGACCTCCTGCCGAGCTTAGTTGCCATCGGCCATCGTTGTTGTTATTGATGGGCAGACCCTGTTTTTTCTTTCTCACACTTAAAAAGCGTTCTTGTTGACGAAGCCTTTGAAGAGCGTCAGCAGAATGATTTTCAAGTCCAGCCAGACCGACCAGTGCTCGATGTACTGCAGGTCGAATTCCACGCGTTTCTGCATCTTGTCCAGCGTGTCGGTTTCACCACGCCAGCCATTGATCTGTGCCCAGCCAGTGATGCCCGGCTTGACCTTGTGCCGCAGCATGTAGCCCGACACCTGCTTGCGGTATTGCTCGTTGTGCGCCACGGCGTGGGGGCGCGGGCCGACGATGGACATCTCGCCGCGCAGCACATTGAAAAATTGCGGCAGTTCGTCCAGCGAGGTACGACGCAGCAACGCGCCCAGCGGCGTGATGCGACTGTCGTTGCGCGTGGCCTGAGTCACCACTTCGCCGTTCTCCTGCACGCTCATGCTGCGAAATTTCCAGACCATGATGGGGCGTCCGTCCAGGCCATAGCGACGCTGGCGAAACAGCACGGGGCCCTTGGAGGTGAACTTGATCGCGAGGGCGATCAGCATCAGGGGCAGGGCGATCATGGTCAGGATCACGCTCGACAGGACTATGTCCTCGATGCGCTTGACCACACTCCAGGCACCGTCCATGGGCGAGTCGAAAATGCTGATGCTTGGCAACCCGTTGATGCTCTCGCTGCGGGCATGCAGCAACTCGAACATAAACACGTCCGGGATCACGTAGACCGAGGCCGTGGTGTCGCTCAGGCCTTTTATCAGTTCCTGCAGGCGGGCCTGGGCACCCAGGCTCAGGGTGATGTAGACCTTGTCGATCTTGCCGTCGCGGGCATCGTTGATCAGCTGTTCCAGATCGCCGATGACCGGGATCCGCCGGCCTATTTGCGCAAGGTCCATCTGCTCCGGGTTCTCGTCGTAGAAACCCAGCAGGTTGAGCCCCATCCAGGGTGCGCTTTCGATGGACATTGCCAGGCGTTCGCCGCATTGGCCGGTGCCGACAATCGCCACCCGGCGGGTGTTGAAACCCCGTGCCCGAAAGGTGTGCAGCAGGCTGCGGATCGCCAGGCGATAACCGCACAGCGCCACCAGAACCGCGGCGAACCAGGCCATCTGACTGTTATCGGCAAGGTTGGCCGGCTTGAGCAGCATGTAGTCCACGAACAACAGCAGAACGAAGGCCAGGCCCCAGTAATTGGCAACTTTGAGCAGTTCACGCAGGATCCGCTCGCCGCGCCAGGAGCCGTATAGCTGGTGGTACTCGGCCAGCCAGTGGAACGCCACGGCGGCCAGGAGGATCTGCATCCAGACTTCAGTGCTCATTCCAGCATCCGAGAGTAGGTTGACGCCGTAGCCGCACAGCATGATGACGGCCAGGTCGAGCAAACGGTGAGCGACCGACAGTGATGATTGATGAGCGTGAAGGATGCCGCGAAGAGGTGTGCTCATGTTAAATGCTCGCTCAGACTGATTTGATCGGAACAACGCGGGCGGAGAGGTCGTTGGATGACAGCGCTGGGGAAACCTGGGCAAGCCGTGGCATTTCCGGTTGACGTGCCTGGCGCGAAGCGCTCAGGCGCAGCTCGACGAACTGGCGCATTTCCTGCTCGAAGCGCGCCTGGCTGAAACGCTCGGCATTGGCACGGCAGGCCTGGGCGGTGATCCGTGGGCTGTATGTCTCGAAGGTCTGCACCGCTTCGATCAGCGACGCCACGTTCTGCGCGGGATACAGCACCCCGGTCGGTTGCGGATGGTCCAGGCCGCAGACGGTTTCCAGCACGCCGCCCTTGCCAAAGGCGATTACCGGCGTGCCACAGGCCTGTGCTTCCACCGGGCTGATGCCAAAGTCTTCCTCGGCCGCGAACACAAAGGCGCGGGCGTTGCGCATGTGCTCCTGCAGCACGCTGAAGGGTTGGTAGCCCAGCAGCTGGATGTTGGGTGCATGGGCTGCCGCGGCGCGGGCTTTTTCCATCTCCGGGCCGTCGCCGACCATCACCAGGCGCTTGTCCGGCATGGCGGCAAAGGCTTCGACGATCATCGGCATGCGTTTGTAGGGCACCATGCGCGAGGCGGTGAAGTAATAGTCCTGTTTGTTTTCCTGCAGGGTGAAACCGCGGGTGTCGACGGGCGGGTAGATCACCGTGGATTCGCGCCGATACGCCTTGGTGATGCGTGCGCCGATGAAGTGCGAATTGGCGATGAAGTCATCCACGCCGGCTGCCGTGCGCTGGTCCCACATGCGTATGTAATGCAGGATCATGCGCGCCAGTTTGCCCTTCAGCCCTGTGGCCAGGTTGGCTTCGCGCAGGTACTGGTGTTGCAGGTCCCAGGCGTAGCGGATCGGTGAATGCACGTAGCTGATGTGCAACTGGTCCGGACCGCACAGCACGCCTTTGGCCACGGCGTGGCTGCTGCTGATAATCAGGTCGTAGCCGGAAAGATCCAGCTGCTCGATGGCCATCGGCATCAGCGGCAGGTAGCGCTGGTAATGGGTCTTGGCCTTGGGCAGACGCTGAATGAAAGTCGTGGTCGCTACTTTGCCGCCCAGTTGCGCGCGGTCCTGGTCGCTGAGGAAGTCGATGACGGAAAACAGATCCGCCTCGGGCCAGATATTAATCAACGATGCCAAAACCCTTTCGGCACCGGCGTACGTCACCAGCCAGTCGTGGACGATTGCGATTTTCATTGGAGTTCTCTGCATTAACGGCTTTGAAAGGCCCGGTACGTCGAGCGAAGCTCGCGCGGGCCTCAAGCGGTTGTATTTGCGCAGGCTGACTTCAGATACTCAGCGGCTGCGTCCCTGCCTTGCGATTGTTGAGTCGTTTTCCAAGCTCTATGAACGGATGCTCGATGCAGTGAAAGCACAAGTGCGCTGCGCCCAGGGTCAGCACTGTGGCGAACACCGCGACCACCAGCGCCGGTGCGCCGGTGGGCTCAAGCAACCACTGGGCGAGCATGCCCATGGAGGGGTGCAGCAGGTACAGCGAATAACTCACCGCGCCCAGCCAGACCAACGCCGGATGGTCCAGCCTTACGCTGCGGGTCAGTAGCAAAAAGCTTAAGATCGCCACCGCGTAGGTGAAGCAGTAGCGGCCCCAGGTTTCGCCGGTGCCCATGTCCTTGCTGTACGCCATGATGAGCGTGGGTGGCAGCAGGACAGCGAAAGCGATCAGCAGCATGGCCAGGTTGCGAGTCAACTGCCTGCTGTGTTCGCCCAACAGCCACTGGCGCCAGACCGAACCGAAGAACATCAGCGACAACGCCAGCGGCAACGCCACCGGCAACTTGCGGTCTGTCAGCGCGCGCACGATGCCCATTGCCAGCGCCACCAGCAGAAACCCGAGCGAGCAGCGCGCGCGGAAGGTCTGGTCGTAGAGCTTGCCGCCCATGAACAGCGCAAGGCACAGGCCGTAGAACACAAGCTCGATGAACAGCGTCCAGTAGAGCCCGATCACGTCGTCAAAACCCAACGCCGCCTGGATCATGGTCAGGTTGGCGACGACCTGCGCCAGCGACGGCAGTGGCTCGCCAGTCAGCTTGAGCATCAGCACGAACACCAGCAGTGACAGCCAGTACGCCGGATACAGGCGCATGAAGCGCGAGACCAGAAACCGCTGCGCACCATCGGGGCCGGGCTTGAGGCTGTAGGGAATGACCACCCCGCTTATCATGAAGAACCACAGCACCCCAAGCTTGCCGGGGTCGATCAGGGCGTCGAAGACCCAGACATGTCCCGCGATCGGCAGATACAGGTGTGTGAACACCACCATCAAGGCGGCAATACCACGCAGCGCGTCGAGATAGGCCAGACGTTTCATGAGCATGCCTCACAGCTTGCTGGACGATTCGCGACGCAGGGCATCGGTGCCCGTGGACGGGCTGGCGCGACGGTCGCGGGACTGATTGAGCAGCGCATCGATACGGTGCGAAACCCGCCGCGCCGATTCTTCCCAGGAAAACCGCCCCACGTTGTTCAAACCGCGCCGGCGCAAGGAGTGGCGCAGAGGCAGGTCGGCAAGGATGCGCTCCATGGCCGAGGCCATGTGAGTGATGTCGAGCGGGTCGAAATACAGTGCGCTGGCTTGCAGCACTTCCGGGATCGACGCGGCGTTGGCCGCCAGCACCGGGCAACCGCAGGCCTGCGCCTCGAGGGGCGGAATGCCGAAGCCTTCGTACAGCGAAGGAAACACGAACGCGGTGGCGCCCTGGTATTGAGCGATCAGCTCGGCGTCGCTCAGGCGGCCAAGGAACTTGATGCGCGGATCGCGACTGGCCAGGCGTTGCAGGTGGTCATCGGCGAACACGTCGCTGGCACCGCCGACGATATGCAGTTGCAGATCGTCGTGATTGCGCAGCATCAGGAACGCCTGGATCATGCGGCTGAAGTTCTTGTGGGCGCTGGGGGACGACACCGCCAGCAGGTACTCGGGGCTGTCCTTGAACGGCGGCCCGGGCTGGAATTCGCCGCTCACGGCATTAGGCACCACGAAAATCTTCTTTTCCGGGTAGTTGTAGAACTGCGAGATCTCACCCTTGGAAAAGTTGCTCACGGTCAGCAGCGACTTGATGCGTGACAGCATGATCGGCGTCATGGTCCGGTACAGCAGGCGGAACAGGCGCGTGTAGCTTTCCGGATGACGCACGTAGGTGACGTCATGGTGGGTGGCGATCTGATTGCCGTATAACAGGGGCGCGGTGCTGCACAGCGAGACCAGCAGCGGACTGCCATGGCGGCGCAGGTACAGTGGCAAATCCAGTTGCTCCCAGAGGTGGCCGTTGTGGCGACCGATGCATTGTACGTCAAGCGCCTTGGCGCTCTCGTGCATCTTGATACCGTGGGGCGCGACGAATACCACGTCATCGCGCAACTGCTTGAGTGCCAGGCAGGTCTGTTCCGCGAAGCGCTGGACGCCACGCAATTCCTGAGTGAGAAAACGTGCATTGATCACAATCATTGTGGGCGACCTGTTGAAGAGATGAATAAGTCGTGAAGTCCTTGCAGGTATTACGGTCGGACAGGCTGCAACCCCGTCCCGGAGCAGTCCGGCTTGCCGGCGAGGCGTCCTTAAGGTCGCTGTCGCCGGCAAGCCGGACTGCCACGGGGTGAAACGGCGTACGCGAGTCAGTGCAAAACAGTCAGGGCAGGGCAAACAGCGCCGGGCGAGTGCCCAGGGTGATGATCTTCGGAAACTCGTCGATCGGTACTTGCGCCGAACAGCGTCCTTCATTGCAATTCCACGGGATGCCGCTGTCGGTCAGGCCGTTCTGTGGCTCCCGTGTGTCGATGTATTGCACGTTGCCGCGCAGCACGCTGCTGGAGTCGACCTTGATCGAACGCGGCAGTCCTGCGGTCCAGGCCACCATGATCTGATCCGATCCACGGGCGAACCGCAGCAGGTATTGCGAATCGATTTCGCGGCTTTTCTCGGCGTCGAAACGAAACTGGTGCAGCGTAGGGCTGATGGCCTTAAGCGTCAGGTACGCCTGCTTGATCGTCAGGTCCTGGTTCAGCAAGCCGAAGTTCTGTTCCGGGTCAGTGCCGTCGGGGCCATCGTTGAGCAGGCCGTTCCACCACATGCCCTTGATGTTGGGCATCGTCTGAACCAGAAAGAAGCTGCGGGCGAGAAAGGCCGCCTGGGTCTTTTCATCACCGCCGCAGCGGCCCTCGTTACTGGGCCAGCCCATTTCGGTCAGATAAAGCGGCACCTCGGTCTTGTTGCGGGTTTTTGCCTTGAGGTCTTCGTTGATCCTGCGCAACCAGGCAATCCAGTTTTCCGGCGTGTTGCGCTCATCCGAGCGGCAGTGCACATAAGGGTGCAGCGACAGGCCGTCGACATGATTGAGAATCCCGGATTCGACCAGCCGATCTGCAAACCCCAGATCCATCCCCTGGCTTGTGACCGCACCCGCCAGGATCACCATGGGCCGCTGGTTGGTGCGAATTCGCCTGGCGGCTTCCTCGATCAGGGCGCTGTAGTCCTGGGCGAAAGCCGGGTCGACAGGGTTTTCCTTGTCCCACTCGTTCCAGATCTCGTAGAAGTCCACGCTGTCGGTGAGCTGACGGGTCACGAAGCTCACGTAATTGGCGTACGCATCGCGAACATTGGGTTTGCGCGGTTTTGCATAGTTGTCGTAGAACGGGTTGCCATAACCCAGCACCAGCAGTGGCCGCAGATGATGCTCCTGGGCCTTGCTCAAATAGGCCTGCCAGGCCGGTTCGATTCTCATCAAGCCCCGTCGGGGCTCGGCGCTGGACCAGTAGGCATCGTCGCGCACCGAGTCCACTCCAGCCGCTTCAAGCAACTGCATGGCCTTGGCCGACGTCGAGTTCTTGTTCATCAAATGGGTGTCTACCCCGATGATGAAGGATTCATCGGCAAAGCCTGTGCAGCTGATGAATGCACCCAGCAGCATGACCAGTAAGGGTCGTCGTAACCTCGTCAGGCGCTTGATGGGCATGGCTTGTCTCAATGAAGAGGCACGGTCCGGAGCGCTTGCTCAGGTAGGTGTCGGGCCGTTGGCAAATGAAAGCGGCGCCAGGTCCAGGCCTGGGCCGCACGTCTTCACACTGTATGAGGCAAGACCGACGCATCACGGTGCGCAATGTTATCCAGCAGTGTCTGCTCGAAGATGCTTTCGTAACTGTCGAGCATCAGGTCCAGGTTCAGCAGCGCCGCGACGCTGACCCGTGCCTGATTGCTCAGCCGGGCCAGCAGGTCCGGCTGCTGGTGCAGCCGCAGCATGGCGTGACCCAGCGAGTCAGGGTCGTCGGGGCGGCACAGCAAACCGTTGAGCGGGTCCTGGATGATTTCCGGCAGCCCGCCCATGCGGCTGGCGATCACAGGCACCGAGTGCGCGCACGCCTCGACGGCGACCATGCCGAACGGCTCGTTCCAGAGCGATGGCACGACAGCGACGTCGATCTGGCTGTAGAACGCTTCAGGCTTCTGGTAACCGACGAAGCTGATGTTCGGCGAGCTGACCAGTGCCTTGAAGGCGGCCTCGTCCTCGGGCTGTCCGCGCCCGGCGATTTGCAGGGTGGCGTCGAACGGCAGGCGCTGGAATTGTTCGATGAGCCAGCGTACGCCTTTCTGCTCGGACAGGGTGCCCATATATCCGAAACGCAGCGGTGCATTTTTCAACATGGGGTCGAGCTGGCGCTGTTTGCTCGGCGAGTTGTACACCGCGGCATAGGGGCTTGCGTTGTGTACGACATAGCCCTTGGCGGCGTTGAAGTAACCACGCTTCTGCAGCTTTTCCAGAATGAACTGACTCACCCCGACCACCGCCGACACTTGCGCCGAGCGTGCATCATGCCCCTTGCGAAACGACTGGCAACTGCTGCATTGCTGCTGGCAGCAGTGGCCGCGCTTGAACATGTTGCTGCTGGGGCACATCAGGTACATGTCGTGCAGCACCTGAACGATCGGCAGGCTGGCCGCACTGATTTCGTCCCACACCGACACCGACCATCCGGCCAGGTTGTGGCAGACCACCAGTTGCGGCTGCTCGGTCTTGATCACGTGCCGGACATGACTGCGCATGGCCCCGTTGTAACGGTCGCGCAGGTGCCAGCCCAGGCGCAGAAGACGGCCCGGACGTTTGGCGCCGAACTGCCAGTAGAAGTTGTGAAGCCCTGCGCGGTAGACCGTGACGCCGTTGACCGTCTCGCTCGAAAGGCCCGCGTCGGGTCCGGTCACCAGCACGCTGACCTGGCAGCCGCGTTGTTGCAGGCCTTCGACCGTGCGCTGGAGAATGATCTCCGCGCCGCCGCCGATGTGAGGTGAATACAGGCTGCTGATGAAGAGTATTTTCATAGTGGATACGACTGATTCAGACCCAGTACGCCGGACTCACCGTCACGGATGGCTTTTTCGATCAGATTCAAACGCTCTTCGGCACCGCGCCGTTTGGCGATCAGACGCAGCAGCCGGAAGAATACCCAGCGGTTGAGGCTGTACAGCAGCGACGAATTGGCCCAGATGTTCTTGTCGAACCAGGCCTGGTTGCGCGCCCCGTAATAGGCTCGCAGGTCCGAGCCGCCCAAGAGGAAGCTCTCGTAGATGTTGTTGGTGCGTGCCTTGATGTTCCAGGAGTTCTCCAGGTCATCGAGCACGGCGTCCGGCACCAGAAAGATCCGGCCGCCACCTGCGGTGATGCGCCAGGTGTATTCGCTGTCGTCTGCGTACAGCAGCAGGGCATCGAGCGGTAGGCCGATCTTGCGGTACAGGTTGCGGTGGGCGAGCAGGCCGCCGTAGGTCGCGAACGGCAGTTGCACCATGCCCATTTTGTCCTGGGAACGTTGCGGCGCGCCCCACGGCAAACGGCGCCAGATCTTGTAGGGCAGTTGTGCGATGTGAAACCCGAAGAAGCTGGAGCGGCGTTGTATGGCAAAACGCTTCGGGACACCTGCGGCGATGTCGGCCTGATGAGTGGGGCGAAAGCCCAGCACGGCGGCCTTTTCTTCGCCGTCGACGATTTTGCGTTCTTCAAGCACCTGATGCAGCGTGGCGATGGCATTGATGGTCGGCGCGTTGTCGTCGTCCATCAGCCAGATGTGTTCGGCGCCTGCGTCCAGCGCGGCCTGGATCCCCACCGAGTAACCACGGGCGGAGCCGGTGTTCTGGTGCAGGTAAATCACGCTGACTTCATCGGGCCAGGTGCGACGCAGGGTTTCCAGTGGCGCGGTCGATGCATTGCTGACGATGATCACGCGGTCGATCAACGGGCTTTCCAGCGAACGGCTGACGAGCGTGTGCAGGTAATTGAAACGGTCACCATAGGTGAGCGTCACCAACGTCGTTTTTCGGGTCATGGTGAGTTTCCGGGCAAAGGGGGTTCAAGAGGCTGAAAGCGTCAGCCCCGTAAGCATCTGGAAGGGATCGATAATCTGATTCGTAGCAGTCCGGTTTGCCGGCGGGGGCGTCGTGCCGGTGACGGATGTGTCGGCTGACACACCGCTCCCGCCGGCAAGCCGTGCTGCTACATGGAAATGATGAACCTAGAGCCGCGCTTCCATCCGCGACAGGCTGCTGACCGGCAAGGTCACTTTCTGTTCGCGATGCAGCAGGTTGAGCAGGATCACGGCGCGTTCATCGCCATCGGCAGCGAGGAAAATCGCCTCGACTTCGTTGAACCCCTCAGCCGTGATACGCACCGCTTCGCCTTGCTCAAAGGTCACTTTGGGCGGCGGGGCCAGCAGGCGCTCGCGGATCTGATCGATCAGATCGTCCTTGACCGGGATCGGCAGGCCGCCGAAGGTCACGATCCGTGCGACACCGCGGGTGGAGCGAATCGGGTACCAGTTGTCGTGGGCCTGATCCATGCGAATGAACAGGTAACCCGGGAACAATTCTTCTTCGGCGGTTGCACGGGAGCCGCGTTTTTTCTCACACGGCTTGACCGGGCGGTAGCATTCGAAGCTTTGACGCTGCAGGTGCTCTTGGGCGCGACCTTCCTGGCGGGGTTTGGTCTGGATCAAATACCAGCGTGCGAGAGCGCTGGAAGTGCAATTGGTCTGAGACATAATCCTTCACTCCATTGCCATCCGATTCTGACCCGGGATTACAACGTTCGGGTGCTTAAATACCTCAAACAGAAAGCCTTTGCTCTGCGGCTCTTCACCCTTGTCCAGGGTGAAGCTGGTCAGCATTTGCTGAATCCGCTCTACGCAGTTGAACATGAGCACATCGATAATAGACAGATTTGCGACGAAGGGATGTTTGAACTGCGGGTACTCCACTGGCTCCGACCGGAAGAAATGCACTTTCAGGCCGTGTTCGGCAAACAGCGTACGGTCGTACAGCACCGAGCCGCCTTCAGGGTTGATGAAGGTGGTAGCGGCGAACGTGCGCACGATACGAATGACCCGATCCTGCTTGTCGGTGGGCGTACCCACGTTCAGGTCGGAACCGCGCATGATCGGCGTGACAATGTGCAGATACGCACACAATTCACGGATCGCATGTTCGGTATACAGCGCGATGTTCTGCTGGGGAAAGCGGATCAGGCGCTCGATCAGCGGCATCACCTGGGCAAAGTAGGGCGCCTTTTGATAGTTCTGGGAGATCTGGCGCAACAACCGTTCACCCTCGCAACTGAAGTTCTCGCACAGTTGGCGCTGGTTGATCGGCAGTTCGAAACGATCCTTTTTCAAAGGAAATGTGATCAGTTTCGCTTCGCCGTTACTCAGGATCCGGTTGCGGTTGACCCAGCCGGACCGAATGTATTGCAGGTCATCGCCCAGGACGAAGACATCTGCGGCGGCTATCAACTGGAAGTAACCCAGGTAGGGAAACAGGTAAGGCTGCATCATTGCTATGGTCCGGGCCATCTGTATCTCCGGTGATCTTTTCTCGGGCTCTAAGGCCGGTTTGATCGAATGCCACGTTTTGCGCCAAGGCTCACTTGCGAACCGTGGTGTAGTCGTAGCCGTAAGCTGCGCAGTCGTAGTCGGCAGTCGAGGCCTTGCGCAGTACACCGTTGAAAATCGCACCCTTGATCAGGATGCCGTTGTGCATAAGCCGACGCTTGCTCGCTTCTATCTCCTTGGCAGTGGAGAGGCCGAAACGGGTCACCAGAAGGCAAGTACCGGACTGGCGCCCCACCAGCGTTGCGTCGGTGACGGCCAGGATCGGCGGGGTATCGACGATCACCAGGTCATACAGCGGCGACAGGTCGGTAATCAGCTTGTTGAAGTTGTCATGCATCAACAGCTCCGAAGGGTTGGGCGCCGCAAACCCGCAGGAGATGAAGTCCAGGTTGCGCACTTCGGTGTGGTTGATGACTTCCTTGCTCTTCAGCCGCGCGGCCAGGGTGTCGGACAGGCCGTGCTTGGGCGTCAGATTGAACGTCTTGTGCAGGTAACCCCGGCGCATGTCGGCGTCGATCAACAGCACGCGCTTGCCGGTCTGGGCAATGATCACCGCCAGGTTGCTGGAAACGAACGACTTGCCTACGCCCGGTGTGGGGCTTGAAATCATCAGCACGTTGTTGCGCGCTTCCAGCATCGCGAAGTGCAGGCTGGTGCGCAGGCTGCGCAACGACTCGATGGCCAGCTCCGTTGGCGCGCTGACACTGAGCAGACGTGGCTCCTTGTTGGCACCACGGCTCTGACTGTTCTTGTCCATCCGTTCCTGGTGGCGGGAAAACGGCAGCGACGCATACACAGGCATGCCCAGGTTCTCGATGATCTCGGGGTTATCGACCCCGCGATAGAAGGCCTGACGGACGAAGACAGCGCCCACCGCCAGCAGCAGACCGGCGAGAGCGGCGACCAGCACGATGATCTTGCGCATCGGCTTGACCGGTTCTTCGACGTTGGCGTCGGCGTTGTCGATGATGCGCACGTTGCCGATGCTGCCTGCGCGCAGAATGTCCTGCTCCTGGCTCTTGTCCAGCAGCAAGGTGTAGGTCTGCGAAGTGACCTGCATGTCGCGGGTCAGGCGCAGCAGCTCCTGCTGGGTAGCAGGCAGGGTTTCGATTTTCTTGAGCAGCGCCGCTTTTTGCGCTTCAACCTGGCCGATCTGGGTCATCAGGCCGCGATAGGTCGGATGCTCCGGGGTATAGAGGCGTTCGACATCGACCCGCTTCATCTTGAGGTCAGACAGGGTGCCTTCCAGCTTGACCACTTGATCGAGTACCGATTTGGTCTCCACGCTAAGGTCGACCGACTTGGCGCTGGTCTGGAAATTGTTCAAGGCAATTTCCGACTGCTCCAGCTGCTTGCGTACTGCTGGCAGTTGCGAACGCAGGAACTCCAGGCGCTGGGCCGCCTCAGCCGAGCTGCGCTCGACGTTCTGGCGCACATACAGGCGGCTTACTTCGTTGAGGATGCGTTTGGCCTTGGCAGGGTCAGGGTCCTGGATCGACAGGTAGACGATCCCGGAATCCTTGCCGGCTTCGAGGATTTTCAGGCGATCCTGATAGTCCAGCGCCGAGGTCAGGGTGCGTTGGCGGATGACTGTGAACTCGGTGCCGGGACGGCCGTTGAGCGCAGCCACCTGAATTTTCACGCCGCTGCCTTCGACGGTCTGACCGACCGGGCCGCTGAGCAGTTTCATGTGGTCGCTGTCATACAGGCTGAAGGTGTCAGCCTTGTCCACGACCATGGTCATCTTATCGCCGAGCAGGGCATCGGGCACTTCGAGCTGGAAGATGTCGATCTTCTCGCCACCCCAGGCGTAGTTGTCCAGGCCGAACAGTGGCGAGGCCAGTTCGCCGTCGTGATCCGGCTTGAAATGGCGCGCCATGTAGCCGCCCAGGCCAGGTACATACTTGGGCTTCTGGATGATGTAGAGCTTGAGGTCATCGACCACCTTGCCCAGCACCGCGCGGGATTTGATCAGCTCGATTTCGGTGGTGGCCTGGGAAACCGACAGCGGCTTGCTGCTGACTTCGGTACGCCCCTCGATGCCGATTTTCTTCGGCTCGATCTGGATCATTGCGTTGGCTTGAAAGATAGGCGTGGCGAGGATGGCGTAGGTCAGCCCCAGCAGGATGCAGACGCCCATGATCGACGCAATCATTCCCTTGTGATCGAACAGTGTGCGCAAGATAGTCGCAAGATCGATCCGGGAGTCCTGGACTTCGTCCAGGGAGGTACGGTTCATAGCGGTCATTTATCTCGGTTCTCCTGACTGAAGATAAGGAAGCCAGTCGTCGACACAACGCGAGAGAAGCTCGTAGGTCTGTTCAAAGGCTAATTTGGGGCGCCGATAGGGGTCGGCGATTTCCATGTCCTGTTGCCATTTGCCTATCAGAAACGTCTTGCCGCGTACTTCGGGGGCGAGCTTGAGCACGCTTTGGGCTTGCCGATGTTCCATCAGCAGAATCAGGTCCGCGTCGTAGAGCATCTGCCGGACCATTTGCCGGCTACGATGGCGGTGGGCCTCGACGCCGTTGACTTGCAACACAGCCCGGGCGAGGGGGTCCATGGTTGAGCTGAGCATGGCGTGGGTGCCAGCCGACGAGATCACGATGCCGGGGTTGTGCACGCGTTGTCGGAGCATGGCTTCGGCCATGGGGCTGCGACAGATGTTGCCGACGCAGACCACCAGGACGTTACTGAACATGACCTTTGCTGAAGGTCGTCAGCACTCGCTTGCTGATGTTGAGGCTGAAATTGCGCGCCACATGCAGCAGCGTCAGGATCTTGCGCTGCGGAGTGATTGCCGACAGCGAGTAACCGACCATTTCCATCACAAAGTGCTCATAGAGTTCCTGGTTGCCCAGGCGGTGGTAGTAGTTGGCCAGGGCGCCGGATGTCTGCAGCGCCATGTGCAGTTTTCGCTTGCTCGACCGCATGGAGAAAATCCCGCCCAGATGCAGCCGGTAGGCGGCAGGCTTGATCTGGGCCATGAACTTGCCCTTGCCGTAGGCGCCCAGCAGCGACCACCACACCAGATCGTTGAGCGGCGCACCCACCAGTTCCTTGGGCAGCGAGTCGAAGACGTTGCGAAACACCGTGGTCAGCGTCGAGATCGGCCGGGTCTTCTGCAGTTCCAGTGCCGAGGCATCGCCACGCAGCTTGCCTTGCAGCTGGATGCCGTACTGACCGTTGGTGTCGAAGGGAATGGCGTCGTGGTAAGTCAGGACGTAATCGGGGTGGCTTTCGAGAAAGTCCACCTGGATCTGCAACTTGCGCGGGTCGGTCCAGTAATCGTCACCTTCGCAGTAGGCGATGTAGCGGCCACGGGCCTGGCCGAAGAGGCTCGGCACGCAGGACTTGCCTTGCGAAAACTGGTTCGTCTCGTGAAAGAAGGTGCGAATCAACGTCGGGTAACGCGCGGCGTAGTCGGCAATGATGCGGGCGGTAGCGTCGGTGGACGCGTCGTCGTTGACCAGGATTTCGAAGTCGAAGGTGGTCTGTTGCATCAGGAAGCCATCCAGCGCCTGGGCGATGTAGGCTTCCTGGTTGTAAGCCGGGCAGACGATGCTGACCAGAGGGGCATTGCTGGGCGAGGCGTTCGCCTTATTGCTGGAAGCATCCATGGCTCAAATACTCGGTTTGCTGAACAAGACGGAAATCTTCGTCACCAGTGGCTTGTAGCTCGCTGCTACCACCATCAGCGTGATCAGGCCGCTTGCGGCCAGACCCATGAACGTGTTGACGCGATTGTCACTGGCGATCAGGCGCAATACCGGCTCACTGATCGCAAGGCCTGCGCCGGTCATCACGCTGATGCGGATGATGTCGCGCAGCCATTGGCCATGAATCCCCGGCGCCAGGCGCTGATGCACAATGGCCGGCCAGATGGCGAACGACACCACCCGCAAGACGAACCAGGCGATGGCGGCGCCCAGTGCGCCCTGGTAATGAATCGCCAGCACCATCACCGGCACGGTGACTAGCGTCGAAACAACGCTGTACCAGACATGCAGGCGCATCTGCCCATAGGCGTATTGCAGATAGAACTGGAACGCGCTGACCGCCATGATCGCGCTGCCCAGCGAGTACCACGGCAGGATCGAGCGGCTCCATTGAGCGGCAGCCTGATCCCCGGACCAGGCGTAGACCATGTCGTAGGCATGCAGGGCGATCAGCGCCGCCAGTGGAAACAGAAACGTGCAGACAAAGCGGTTGGCCGCCAGAAACAGGTTGTGCATGTCATCGCGCCTGCCCTCGGCCATCAGCACCGTCAAGCGCGGCAGCAGTGTTTGCGCCAACGGATTGCTCAACATCAGGATTCCGGTGGCGATCAGCGCCACCAGCGAGAAATACCCGTACTCGTTGAGCGGCAAGAGCCTGGACAGCAGCACCTTGTCCATCTGGGTCAGCACGATCCACAGCACCGCGGTGCCCGACATGCCCGCGGCGAACGGGATGATCGGTTTGACCAGATGCCAGTCGAACCCGGTCAGCCAGGACGGTGTCGGCATCTGCCGGTAGGCGCGCACGGCGAAGATCAGCGTTTCGATCAGCCCGACCAGTACCTGAAACTCAAAAAACATCACCGGGTCGCTGGAAATCGTACTCACCAAAAACAAACCGCCGAAGTAGCGCAGCGTGGCGATGACCACGTTGGCGATGTTTAGCCAGGCGTGTTGCTCAAGGCCTTGAATCCCGCTTTTATAGAGCGTGGCAAACAACCGCAGCGCGACCACGACGCCCATCAGGCTGATGCAATGGACCAGTGTCTGCGTCGACAACTCTTTGGCGTTGAGCCAGTGCACAGCGATCCAGTCGCTGCCCAGGTACATCGCCAGACAGCAGAGGCTGGCCAGCGGCACAAAGATAAGCTCGAAGGAGCGCAGTAACCGACCTGAAAAACAGTCTGCTTTATCGCGGGCCTGCTGCTGGGCCACTGCGCGCACCAGGCTCGGCGAGAGGCCGGCGTCCAGTAGTTGCAACCAGGCTTGCAGCACCGAGAAGAACCCGATCAGCCCGTATGCCTCGGCACCCATGTGGCCGAGGTAGAAGGGCATTATCAGGATTCCCACCAGCAAGGCGTAGGCCTGTCCTGCATAGCTCAACGCGGTGTTGCGTATGACTGAGCGCCTGTTTGGCATATCCGTGCGTCCTGTTCGACTAGATAACGCGGGCCAGGGAAGGCATCGGATAGTCTGTGTTTGCGGTGCCGCATTCTGCGAGCACGGTCTGGATCACACGGTCCTGGTCTTCACGGGACAGGCCCGGGTAGATCGGCAGGCACAGCACCCGCTCGCTCAGGGAGCGCGAAGCGGTCTGGGCCGCTTGCGGTTGCAGGTATTCCAGGGTGTCCAGCGACGGATAGAAGTAGCGACGCGGGTTGACCCCATTGGTATTCAGCGCACTGCGCAGATTCAGCAACTGCTGTTCGTGGCGCAGGGCGATCGGGTAGTAGCTGTTGTTCAGCTGGCTGTCTTTTTCCGGCTGCTGCAGCTGCACGTAGTCGCCCAAAGCCGTGTTGTAGCGCTCGGCAATCTCGGCGCGCTGGGTGAGGATATTGTCGATGTCGTCCAGGATGCACAGGCCCATCGCCGCGGAGAACTCGTTGAGCTTGGCGTTGATGCCAATGCCTTCGATCTTGTCGACGTCGGCAATGCCGAAGTTGCACAGCAGGTACACCCGTCGGGCCAGCTCGTCATCGTTGGTGATGATCGCCCCGCCTTCGATGGTGTGAAACAGCTTGGTGGCGTGGAAGCTCAGCGTGCTGATATCGCCGAAGTTGAGTACCGACTGGCCAGCATGTCGGGCGGCGAAGGCATGGGCGCCGTCGTACACGACTTTCAGATTGCGCCGACGAGCGATTTCTTCGATGCGCTCAACCGCGCAGGGATTGCCGAACACATGAGTGCCGACGATCGCGCTGGTGTCAGACACGATGCGGCTTTCGATGTGTTCCGGGGAGATGTTCCAGGTCTGGGCATCGATGTCGGCAAAGATCGGCCGGATGCCTTCCCACTGCAGCGAACTGCTGGTGGCGACGAAACTGAAGGGGGTGGTCACGGCACTGCCGGTCAGGCCCAGGGCGCGGTACGCAACCTGCAGGGCGAGGGTGCCATTGTTGGTCAGGAGCACGTGCTTGACGCCCAGATAATCCTTGAGGCGCTGCTCCAGTTCGCACACCAGCGGGCCGTGGTTGGTCAGCCAGCCACGCGCATAGATGCCTTCGACATAGGTCTTGAACTTGTCGATATCGCCCAGGTAAGTCTTGGTTACGTTAATCATCGTGATCTCCATTTCTGACGCAATGCTTTGAGGGCTTGCTGCGGCCGGCGGGCCTGGATCAGCCTCGGGGTGAAGCAGAAGCGCGATTGCCGGCTTTATTGCTCATCCGTTTTGCCCGGGCCTGATTGATCCTGAGGATCAGCCGGGTGGCCAGGCTTCCTGTGTGTGGGTCACCGAAATGAAACAGCGCAGTGGCGCGCTTGACGTCAGGGCTGCAGCTCTTGTTGGCGTGCAGCGTGCGGTAGCCCCAGAAGAAATAAACGTTGCCCGGCTCAAGGCGCAGGATGTAAGGCTTGAGCCACTGGCGCTGCATGCCTTTGATAATCCAGCTGCGGGTGAACCTGTTCTGCAGCAGCGCCTTCTCGATCACGTTGAACAGCACCCAATGGCGCACGCGACGAATATTGGGGAACAACATCAGATCGCCGCGTTGTTCACCTTCGGTGGGGATGAACACAGGAATAAGTGCGGTTACAAGGCTTGCGTCATAGTGAAATGCGTTGGACTCGCGAGTGCCCTGATTGCCCTGTACGCAGCGCAACACAGGGAAGATCCGGTCACTGGCGGCATCCTTTCCGGCCGCCTGTCTGTAAAGCCCCGCCAGTAGCTTTTTGAAGCGCACATCGCTCCAATAGTCCGCCAGCAGGCTGTCACCCAGCATCGCGTCACCGTGATAGGCGAAGTATTCGCCCTGGTGCTTTTGGGCCTGGGTGTCGGTCCAGGCGCGCAACCGGGCAAGATCTGGCGGCGTAACCGCGTCGCTCAGCTTTGCAAAGCCGTTGGTATCGATTTCGTCAGCCAGGCGCTGGACCAGCTGCTCATCCATGTCGAAAGATAAAGGCATTGCGTTGCGCCCCAGGTGGAAGTGGAAGGGGCACGACAGATCGTCATTCAGGTGTCAGGCACGCTACCGCCCGAATCTGCAGATCCTGCCGCGCGTCTTGCTGTTAGTGAGTCATGCAGGCCTCGGTTATTCGTTGGGCAAAGCTACCGCCCCACCGAGCACTTTCAGTCGTTTTGAAAAACGTTCTTGCGGCCAACACAAACCCACCGGCGCAAGAAACACGCCGTTGTGATCACTAACTTCGTTGGCAGATCCAGAATGAAAAAGTCCAAATGTTTTCGGCGCGCCACTCTGCGGTTACGCTGCTGAAACAAGAAAACATTGACTAGGCATATATATCGACGGCAGCGCTTTCCCTGTCAAACTATTTCGCCAACATTCTGTTAAATTTTTGATAAACGGATGTAATAGCCTTCTAAGTGATTGATTTAGAAGGGAGTCAAAAAAACATCAGTGCCCCTGTTCGGTGCGATGACGCTTTTCAGGCATTGATCTGTAACAGCATTGAGCAGGCCCTGGCAGGTCAAAAGACGTTTTTCCGGCGCCAGAACTCAGGCATGGGCCCGGACGTCAATTTTTATGGCGCTCATTAATTGAACTTGGTGTGAGCCCGTTAATTAAATAAAGAGGCGCAAGTAATAAGTGTTAATCCCTTACTACTGTCAGTGAAAGCTGACACGGGTTACGCCTACTTTTCCCGGTGAGAAGAAAGTTCAATTAGTGATTGGCAATGTCGCATTGCGTTCGTGAGTGCAAATGGGTGGCGGAAGGGGCGTTGTCCGGGCTGTCATCAACAGCTACCGCCGCACGGTTGCTCCAGCCCTGCGTGTACTCCATCATCTGTCGGGTGCACAGAAAAATACCGGTTAGCAGGAGAGCCAATGAATACGCAGTCGAAAACCAGTGGAGTGGTGGCGCAACGCCTGGCGCAGGCACGCGCCTTGATGAGCCGTGAAGGTATCGATGCCTGGTTGGTGCCATCGGCCGATCCCCATCTGTCAGAGTATCTGCCGGGTTACTGGCAAGGGCGCCAGTGGTTGTCGGGTTTCCACGGTTCGGTCGGAACGTTGATCGTCACCCAGGACTTCGCCGGTGTCTGGGCCGACAGCCGTTATTGGGAGCAGGCCACCAAGGAACTGGCGGGAAGCGGGATCGATCTGGTCAAGCTGCAGCCAGGTCAGCCGGGACCTCTTGAGTGGCTGGCCGATCAGGCCAAGGCCGACTCGGTCGTGGCGGTCGACGGTGCGGTGCTGGCGGTGGCGTCTTCGCGCACCCTGGCCAGCAATCTATATGCGCGTGGCGCGCGACTGCGTACTGATCTCGATCCCCTGACCCAGCTCTGGAGCGATCGCCCGACGCTCCCGACCCAGGCTGTTTACGAGCATGTCGCGCCCCAGGCCACCCAGACCCGCAGCGACAAGCTTGCCCGGTTGCGAGAGGTGATGACGCAGCGGGGAGCCGATTGGCATTTCCTGGCAACGCTGGATGACATTGCCTGGCTGTTCAATCTGCGCGGCGAGGATGTCTCCTACAATCCCGTGTTCATCTCCTTTGCATTGATCGGACCTGACAGCGTGAGTCTGTTCGTGGCCTCTGAAAAGGTCAGCGCCGAATTGCGCAGCACCCTGGAGGCCGAAGGCATCAGCTTGCGTGAATACACCGCAATCGGTGCCGCGCTGCGTGAAGTGCCGAGCGATGCTCGCCTGCTGGTCGATCCTGCCCGGGTCACGTGTGGCTTGCTCGATTACCTGTGCAGTGAAGTGACTCTGGTTGAGGGGTTGAACCCGACCACGCTCGCCAAATCGCAGAAAAGCGAAGCCGATGCCCGGCATATCCGCCAGGCCATGGAGCAGGATGGCGCGGCGCTGTGCGAATTCTTTGCCTGGCTGGACTCGGCACTGGGCCATGAGCCCGTCAGCGAGCTGACCATTGATGAGAAGCTGAGCGCTGCACGCGCCCGTCGCCCTGGCTATGTGTCCCAGAGCTTCGCCACCATTGCCGGATTCAACGGTAATGGCGCCATGCCGCACTATCGGGCCACCGAAGAAGAACATGCGCAGATCGTGGGTGACGGGCTGTTGTTGATCGACTCGGGCGGCCAGTATCTGGGCGGTACGACCGACATCACGCGAATGGTGCCGGTAGGGACGCCAACCGCCGAGCAGAAGGGCGACTGCACCCGGGTACTCAAGGGTGTCATAGCACTGTCGCGGGCGCATTTCCCTCGGGGAATCCTGTCGCCGCTGCTGGATGCCATCGCCCGCGCACCGATCTGGGCCGACGGCGTGAACTACGGTCACGGCACCGGTCACGGGGTGGGCTACTTCCTTAATGTGCATGAAGGCCCGCAAGTGATCGCCTATCAAGCGCCAGCCTCGCCCCAGACGGCCATGCAGCCGGGCATGATCACGTCCATCGAGCCAGGTACTTACCGTCCTGGCCAGTGGGGGGTACGCATCGAAAACCTGGTGATCAACCAGGAAGCGGGCAAGACCGAGTTTGGCGAGTTCCTGAAATTCGAAACCCTGACCCTTTGCCCGATCGATACGCGGTGCCTGGACACTGGCTTGCTGACGCAAGAAGAGCGCGACTGGCTCAACGACTATCACGCCGAGGTCAAGCGGCGCTTGAGCCCGCTGGTGGAAGGTGCTGCGTTGCAGTGGCTGGAGACTCGCACCGCGGCAGTCTGATAACGGCTTGCTCCAGCGCTGGCCTGCCTTGACGGCGGGTCAGCGCTGGCGTATGCAGCTCAGGGCTGGGGCTTTTTACAAACGATAATCATGCTGCGGCTGGTGTAGCCTGCAGGATTGAGGCCCAGCGGGAAATCTCCCGGGTCCTCCGTCGCGTCGCCTGACTTGGCGATAACGCGATATTGTCGCGACTCACACGAGTCGGTCGCCATCTGATAGCACTTGTCCCATGAAGACGAAAGGCCGGAGCAATTGATATGCAGGCCCCGCTTGCTCTTGACTGGCTTGGAGGTTGCCGCGCATCCGGTCACGGCTACAGCTGCCAGTATTATTAAGATGTACTTCATTCACTTCCTTACCTGACTGGTCTTTCCCGGTCAGTCTCTAGCTTGAATTCGCTTGGCTCGTCTGAAGACTACAGCCATGCCCGTCCGGGGAAATCCACGATGTGGAGAAGGGCCAGAACGTAAACATGGCGCAACAGCGTTACAAATGCTAGTGACATCGTGTAACGAAAGGAAAAATGCCGATCAGTCCGCAGGCACTAATGCCGCAGGTTCCGGCTTGGTGGTCAGAGTGGCGCCGATGGAAGCCACAATGATTGCGCCGATGGCCAGCCATTGCGTCAGCGACAAGGCTTCATGCAAAAATACCAGACCCATTACTGCGCCAATGGCCGGCTCCATGCTCATCAACGTACCAAAGGTGCGCGCCGGCATGCGGGTGAGGGCGATCATCTCCAGACTGTAAGGCAATGCGGTCGACAGGATCGCAACGCCCAGGGCGATCGGGATCAATGCAGGGTCGAGCAGTGCTACGCCGGCGTGGGCGACTCCAAAGGGGGCGATAAAGATCGCGGCAATGACAACACCCAGAGCTGCGGTCTGCACGCCATGGTCGGCACCGGCCTTCTGGCCAAACAGGATATAGGCGGCCCAGCAGACGCCAGCGCCGAGGGCGTACAAGGCGCCGGTAAGGTCCAGTGCGTCTGCCTGCCCCATCGGGATGAGCAACGCCAGGCCGATGACCGCCAGAATGATCCAGATGAAATCGGTGAGCTTGCGCGAGTGCAGCAACGCTACGGCCAGCGGGCCTGTGAACTCGAGCGCGACACCAATCCCCAGTGGGATCGTGCGGATAGCCATATAGAAGAGGAAGTTCATCCCGCCCAGTGCAATGCCATATATAAGCACGGAGCGTATCGAGCTCGCGGTGAAGGTCGTGCGCCAGGGGCGCAGGATCAAGACCATCAGGATGCCGGCGAAAATCAGGCGCAGGGCGGTGGTGCCTTGGGCGCCTACGATGGGGAAGAGGGATTTGGCCAGCGAGGCGCCGCTCTGTATCGACATCATCGCGACGAGCAGCATGCTTACGGGGATGATGACCGAAGCCAGGCTGCTTTGTTTTGCGTTCATTGGTTATCAGGAGTCCAGATCGAAAGGCAGGGAAGGGCTCCATTTTGCTGAAGAATGAAATATTGAGCAATATAATGCTCAAAATTGGTGGTTTTCGAGATCATTGGAATTAAGTGTTGACGCCCCTCTGAATCTCTCTATAATTCGCCCCACTTCCGGCGCAGTCGGAACGGAAAACTCCTTGAATATCAACGAGTTAGACGTTCAAGATAGCGAGGAAGTGCTTCGGTCCGGATGTTCGAATCGACAGCGGTGAAAAAGGTGGTTGACAGCAGATTATAACGCTGTAGAATTCGCCTCCCGCTGACGTGAGACGCCAAGTCGAACGAAGCGCAAGTGGTTGAAGTTGATAAAGAAATTTTGAAAACTTCTGAAAATAACCGCTTGACAAGATGAGACGCTGCTG